>Ga0187871_10000006_pt1 | contig 160449 bp, 117 predicted proteins | sample June2016WEW_16_1_FD_132988 | JGI IMG/M metagenome (GOLD analysis project Ga0187871, IMG submission 132988) | Peatland microbial communities from SPRUCE experiment site at the Marcell Experimental Forest, Minnesota, USA - June2016WEW_16_10 | ecosystem: Environmental > Terrestrial > Soil >...
AATTTCAACAACAGCCTCATTGACAATTCGGGACAAAACATACGCTTTGACTATGATGGCAATCTTTATGATACCGATGCCGGGGTCAATGCCACCAATACCGACCTGTTTCGCATCAGTACCGCCAGTGGCGCGGCCACGCTCATGGGGGTGGTGACCAATTTCCCGGGTTTGACACTGGAAAACGCGGGTTCCCAGATGTACGGCGTCGGCATCCAACTCGGTTCCGCGTCCACCCTGGTGCAGGACCTGGTGGGAATTGACCTGAGTACGCTTCAATCCGGCGGAACCAATTCCAACGGCTCGCTCGTGGATGTCGGTTACAACTTGTTGACCGCCAACTTCCCCAATAATTACAACTTTTCATCCTCCGCCACTTTCATTGTTTCCGTTCCCGAACCGGGTGCGATTCTGTTTTCCTTGATGGGAGGGGTGATCTTTCTGGCGATCAGCCGCACTCGTATCTGAGATTATCCTCCGAGGCGACATCCACCAGCGGTTCGCGCTTGACAAAAAACGCGCGCAAACCAATCGGCTCGCGCGCGCTGCAGTTAAGGAATCTTTAGCGGGATTTGCGGCGAAGTCCCATCAGGGCGGCGAACCCGCATCCGATCAAAGCGAAGGTGGAGGGTTCCGGTACGGCGAGTGCGCCGCTGATGACCACATTGTCAAAACGCCAGTTGCCGGAGTTGTTATTCAAGGCAGTTCCCTGGGTGCTCACATCGTCGGCGCCCGTTGACGCATTCACCATTTCAATGGCGAAGTTCGGATCATTAGCCGCATTCGGATCGGTAATGGTTGCGGTCAGACCGGTGAACCAATCCTGCCCGGCCGATGAACCGCCGGTCAAAATGTTGTCGCTGACATACGACCCCGTCACCGTATTGACATCCGAGCCGCTGTTGGACAAAACCTGCAACCCGGCGTCGGACCCCGAGAGCGTAAGCGCAACATTGTGCCAGGTGACACCATCCGTGGTATATTCAAGTTGCATATTCGCCTCACCTTGAGTCGTCGCATACCAATCGAAGCTGACGTTAATGGAGTTGTACCCGACGGTGCTCGCGGCGAACTGCGCCCCTTGGGTGCCGATCGGCGCCAGGCTCGACCAGCCGTTGGCAGCGCCGCTGCTTCCAGCCTGCGCCCGGACGCGCCAGGTTTGAGTGGTATCGGCAACGCCGTTCGCGCCGGTGTCCGAGCTCTTGCCGACCAGAACATCGTCGGTGGTCACACCTATATTTGGGGTTGGGTAAATATTCATACCAATGGAGCCGGCAGTGCCAGTACCAGTGGAGGGGAGCGGGCTGTTGTTAACTGCGACCGGGTCGTTTTCAAAGGTCCAAGCGGTGATGATTTGCGCCCGGGCTTGTGTTGCCGCCACCAGCGCACAGGTCAAGGTTAATGTCGGGATGATTGTTCGTTTCATAATTGTTTGCACGTATTGTTCAAGGTTGACTGCATTTCCATTTCAATGCGCCCTGATTAAGAACGGGAGTGATGACGTTTGTGTGGAGCGGGCGTTACTTTTATATTACGTTTCTCATTAGTTTTGCTTGGCAGGAGGGGGCGGCGTGGATTAGTTAATCGCCATGAGCATTGTCACCAGGACCGGCGACGACGGCACCACGGCGTTGATGTATGGCCGGCGCGTTCCGAAGAGTCATCCGCGCGTCGAGGCATATGGCACGGTTGACGAATTGAATGCCGCCCTCGGCCTGGCGCGCGCAACCGCCAATGAAAATTTTATTTGCGAGAATTTACTGGTGATTCAAAAGGACCTCGTCGGGTTGATGGGGGAACTGGCCGTGGCGACGGAGGATTTGCCGCGTTATGCGAAGGACGGTTATCCGGTTGTGGCGCCGCCAATGACGGCAAAACTCGACGCGCTGGTCCGGGAGATTGAGACGCAGGACGTCAGTTTCAAAGGATGGGCGACACCCGGCGCCACGACGAATGCGGCGGCCCTGGACGTGGCGCGGACGGTTTGCCGCCGGGCGGAACGGCACGTGTGTGCTCTCAGGGAAAGCGGCGAACTGGAAAACGCCGAGATCACCATTTATCTCAATCGTCTCTCCGACCTGTTGTGGCTGATGGCGCGCCGGGTCGAATCGAAAAGCGGTCCGGCCCCCGGGCCGCGCGCTTAATTTTTGGCGGCGGTTTCCGCCGGGGCCACTTCGGCCCGGGCGGCGGCAAGGTCCTGCTGGAATTGGGAATTTTTGTTCATTTCACGGACGATGGCCTGGGCCAGCACGCGGCCGGCGTAAATATCCGTGGGGTAGTGCCGGGCGATTTCCACGCGGTGCCAGCCGATGTTGCGCGCCTCGGCAACGATGGCGTCGTGTTTGTCCGGAAAAACCTCGGCCAGCACCAGCGCCAGAACCATGGACTCGGTCGAGTGACCGCTGGGGTAGCTGAAACTTTTTTCCAGTTTGCCGGAGGCGAGGCTCGGATCGAGGACATACGGGCGCGGCCGTTTGTAGAAATCCTTGGCCTGGTCGGTCACGGTCTCGGCGTCCTTTTGCACGCGTTGAAAGAACGCCTCGGTTTGGGGGAATTTGCCGGGAACAAAGAACGGCCCGATGGCCGGGGTGAAATTAAAGATGGAGAATTTCTTTTCCGTGAAGGCAATGGTGACGTCGTTGCTGGGGGCGGCGTGGCACACGGCCCGGACTTCCGCCATGTCAGCCGCCTGTTCGGGCGAATCGGGCAGCGGTGGCGGCGCGAGCAGGGTAATGACGTCGGGTTTGCCATTGCGGAGATAATGCAGCGTGCCGGTCTGAACCGACGGAGCCGGTTGCGTCATCGTGTCGTCGTCGGCGTACAGGGTTGTGGCGGCCAGGATGGGGAAAAGAAAAAGGAGCACCCGCCATTGCGAGCGGTTAAATGACCATAAGCGTGTCATGGCAGTCGCGTTTAATTTCATTGGCAGTATCGGGGAGGCAAATGTCGGACGAAAATCAATTAATCACCGGATATCCCTCGCAATCCCAATTAATGTTCGGCCGGCCGGGGTCGTGACCGGCGGCAGCCGGTTGGCCGGCCGTTGGGCCGCTGGGGACGATCGCTGTGCCGTCGGATACGACATAGTTGTATTTGAAGAAAGCGGCATGGCCGTCGCTGAAGGTGATATTCCCGCCCTGGTCATGACGGCAGGAAAAGCGCGTGGTATAGTCGTGTGGCGTGGCTAAAAGAATTTGGTTCCCAGGATCGCCAAAGTAGGGAGTTTCAGCGGAACGGTCGCGGACATCGGAAAAAAGCACGAAGTCCGAGGGCCGTCTTACCATGCTGGTTTTGAGGGTTACGATGGCAACGCTGATTTCTTCATTGGCCACGGATTTTGAATTCATCCCGTAATTGAACAGTGGGCGCTGACCCGGAATCATGTCATACTTATCGAAAGCAGCTTGTGCGTCCACGCGGCTAATGGGCTGGGAGTAAGCAGTCGGACAGATGAAGATGGATCTGGAGTTGTAAAACTGTTGTTCCATGGTTGCACTGGACGCCCATACATACAGGGGTTTTTGGGAGACATAAGCAGGCAGGGCATTGAACCAGACATCATCGCCTACAGGAGGTGTTTGATTATGATAAGAAGGAATGGACAGCCAACCCGGATTGTCCTGATCCACGGTTGAAGCATAACCTTGATATCTTGGATAGGGGAATATCTGGTTGTGGTCGTCCACATACATCGTGTCGGCCAGCCCCCATTGTTTCAGGTTGCTCAAGCAGGCAATCCGTTGGGCCTGGGCTTTGGCCTTGGTCAGCGCGGGCAAAAGCAGCGACGCCAGGATGGCGATGATGGCAATGACCACCAACAACTCGATGAGGGTAAAACCACGGTTCTGTTTCAAATGCATAGTGTCTTTCAAAGCCGAACTTTCCTTTGGTACGAACGTCCAAGCGCCGCATCTTGAAATAGGGCCGTGACAAGAAGAAGGAGAGATGGTGACATTAGAGTGACAAATCAGCCCCTTGCCGTCGGCCGGGGAACTTTCCCGAAACGTCACGCCTGCGTCATAACACCGTCACATCCCCATTATTAAATCGCTTCAGTTCGAAGTGGAGTGGTTACTGCAACAAAAAAAACAAAACACGAATAACAAAAAAATAGCATGAAAAAAACATTCGGATTACTGGGTCTGGCGACGATGCTCTGCGTCACGGCGCAAGCGCAAACCACCCTGACGGCTTGGACCTTTGATAATCTGCCCATTGGCATTAACTCGAGTCCGTCACCCTCGGCCGGTTTGGGCGCGGCCAGTGCCCTGGGCATGAACAATTCCTATAACAACACCAACAGCCTCAGCAATCCCGATGTCCAGTCCCTCGCCGGCAGTTCGTCCGGCGGTCCCAATTCGTGGCGGATTCGCGGTTTCAGCACCATCGCCGGGAGTCGCGGCAACGGCTGGTCCACGAGCGCTCCGGTGGGCACGCAAGGCGCGCAGTTTTCCGGAAGCACTTTTGGCTATTATAAGATAAAAATATCATTTGATGTTTATGCCACCTCGGATGCGGAGGCCGGGTTGCAGGTGCAATACACTACGGACGGCAGCACCTGGAACAACGCCACTGTCACTTCGGTTGGTTCCAGGGCGGTTATTCAGAATAATGCTGTCAGCAGCGCGACCACAAATGCCACGGTGTTCGGCTCGTATGTCACGCTGGCCAGCGGCTGGAACAATCAGATCACGGTGAACTTGGCCGGCATCTCCGGCGTGGACAACAACACCAATTTCGCCGTACGCCTGGTGAACGCGTCCTCGGGGACCAACTGCGTGAACACGACCGGTGCGGTTTATAACAACACCTCCGGAAACTGGACTTTCGACAATGTGGTGATCCAAGGCCAGACCATTGACGTCATCGCGGATTGGAGCTTTGATCTCATCGGCACTCAGGCCGCGCCCGATAATAGTCCGGCACCCACGACCGGATCGGGTGTGGCGATTGTTTTGGGCATGACCAACACCTATACGTTCGCCAGCGGCCCTTCCTATAGTTACGCTTGGGCCGATGTGACTGCGACAGGGTCTCCCTACCCCAGCACCGGGAACGATTCATATGGCTGGCGTGTTCGCGGCGGCACCACTGGAGCCGGTGTCCCGAACAGCGGCTGGAACACGGCAGCACCCATTGGCACGCAAGGCGCCGAGTTTAATGTCGACACAACTCGTTATTCCAATGTGGTGTGCAGCTTCAATCTTTATTTTACAACCCAGGCCGAGGCGAAAATGTGCGTCTTTTACACGACCAACGGCTGGGCTTCCTCGAATGTGGCCAACACCCTCTTTTACGGGGGCAATCCCGGCTTTGTGGTCACCAACAACTCCAGTGCGAATACGGTTATTGGAACTTACTTTTGGCAGACTAACGGCCAGGGGTTTTACGACTCCATCGTGGTGGATTTTACCGGTGTTCCCGGAGTGCAGAACAATCCTTTGTTCGGCTTCAGTGTTGTCAATGCCGCGACCAGTGGCGACTGTGTGAACTACCTGGGCACCTCTTACAATAACCTTTCCGGCAACTGGCGTTATGACAACGTTACTGTTGGCGGCACCTCGGGAACTCCGCCGCCGACAATTACCGCAGATCCGAATGCAACCGTCGATAATCCGTTCACCAATACCTTCACGGATAATCCGGCTTGGCGCGCGAATATTTCCGCCGTCTATGTCAACGGCGTGATTTTGACGAATTCGGCTTATAATACGAATATTGCGGGCGAAATCATTTTTAACCCTGCAAAATCCGTCCTCCTCCAATCAAGCGGTCTGCTAAACCTTGCCGTCATTTCCCACGGGTTTGGAACGGCAAGAGTGCTTCAGCCGCTGGGCGCCGGGGTGGCCACCCAACTGGCCATTCCCACCCAGGCCGCCGGTCCCTCGGCCAGTGGCGGTACCCTGACCGCCAATCCCGTTTTGCTGGTTGCAGATCAATATGGCAACGGCACCACGAATCCTTATGCCAATGTTTCGGTCACCGCGTCCGTCGGCGGTTCCGGCGGCTGGACTTTGGGTGGAGACACCACTCAGGCCGCCGTCGATGGCCTGATTGCATTCACCAATTTGTCTGCCACTGTCAATGGCTCGTCCGCTGTTTCCAATGCGTTCATCACGTTCACGGTGAGTGGTTACCCTCCAGTGACGGTCACCAACTCAGCCGCATTCAACATTGGCGTGCCGCCGGTTCCTTTTACACCCGGCAATCTGGCCGTCCTTCAAATTGATACCCTGAACAACAACACGACCTTCAGCATCATCGAAGTCAATCCTTCCCAGGCGGGTCAAACCTCCCCGGTCAACATTGTTCCCATCAGCGCCACGGGAACGAATGCCCTGCGCGAGTCCTCCTCGGGAAGCACCGGCCGGCTGGCGCTGAGCGATGACGGGACTTTGCTGGGTTTTGCCGCTTTTGTCGATGGGAGTGCGGCCACGCCCGACGAAACGCTCAACCTGAACCGGGCGGCTGCGAGCCTGAACTGGTCGAATCAGGTGACCGTCGCTGTCGATTATACCTCAATCTCACTGGGCGGCAGCCAGGCCCGCGCGGCCTGCGTTCTGGACGATGACCTGACCTGGATTGTGGATGACAAGGGCGGGTTATACGAAGGCAGCCTTGGCGATGGAACCGTCACCACACCCAACTTGAACCCCTATAATAACGTGGTGGTAAGAACCTTTGGCGGCACTCCCTTCGTTGAAACTCAGAAGGCTAACAGTCAGAGTCTACCGGTGGTTTATGCCCTTAGCCTTGATGCCGGATCCGGCTTGTACGACACGGCTACCGCCAACAACCTGCCCACGGATGGCAATGCATCAGATTTTTATCTGATCTCCACCAACGGTGGCACCACGTATGACGTCCTGTATGTCGCTGACCAGAACAGTTCAACGAATGGCGTCATCAGAAAGTATTCGTTGACTGGTGGTACTTGGACGGAAAACGGTTCGTTGACGGCCAACGGTTCGTTCACCAACTCAACCGGCATTGACGGCCTGTTCGCCACCACCAACGGCAACGGCGGCGTCTACCTGTTCTACACGACCGGCAGCGGCGGCACCGGCAGCAACAGCATCGTCCGGGTCACGGATGCGGCCGGCTGGGATCAAAACATCAGCATTATTTCCAGCAACGTCATCTATACCACCAGCAAGGGCACCTCGCTGAAGGGTCTCACCTTTGTGCCACAGCAGGCCACCAATGCCGTCGAGCTCATCCCGCCGCCAATCCTCACCGCCCAAAATGGCGCCCTGGCGGGTTTTCAGTTCAGTGTTACGACCTCACCCGAGGTTCCGGCCTGGCGCTCCGCCATTGCCAGCATCACGGTAAACGGTTCCACCCTGCCGCCGGCGGCCTATGACACCACTCAATCTGGTAAGATTGTGTTCAAACCGGCGCAATCCGCGCTGCTGCAGAGCCCGGGCTTGAAAACCATCGTGATTGGCGCAGCGGGTTATAGCGGTGACACGGTTGTTCAGGCCCTCGGTGTTTACCAAAGCCTGCTGAACGGAGTTTCGTTGAGTGGCGACAATTTGACGTTCGCCTTCACCAATGCCACCGGGTTGGGCTTCTCGGTGCTGGCGACGAACAATCTGGCCGCGCCCGTGTCAACCTGGCCGGTGGTCGGCACGGCGGTCGAAAATCCGTCGGGTTCAGGTCACTACCAGTTCACCACTCCGTATCCGGCGACCAATTCCGCGCAGTTCTATATTCTGCGGCAGCCTTAAAACTCAGGCTGAAATTACCAGTTAAAACATGACGGGCAGGTTTCGCAAGAAGCCTGCCCGTTTGCTTTAATCACGAATTGGTTAACGGCTATCGTCTGGCGAACCCTGTGAATAATTCGGCCTTACAGGGGCTTGCCGACTGCAAGCGGAACCGTCTTGCCAATTTCAATTTTGCCAGGCCTTTGCCATCCGCAATGGTTGGCGCACGGCGGCCGCCGAAAATTATCGGGCAGATGGTCAGGTGAAGTTCGTCCACCAGACCCGCGCGGAACACAGCATCGTTTAACTCGCCGCCGCCTTCGCAGAGCAGCCGTTTCACCCGCCATTGCTTCCGCAACCACCGGAACGCGGCGCGGAAATTGATTTCCTTGCGGCCGCAGACCTTGACGGCATCAGCCAGGGTGCGGAGTTTTTTAATCCGACCCGCATCAGCGCGGCGCGTGGTCAGGATGATGATGGGGGAGAAACGGTGTTGAAACACCTTCGCGCGGGGAGTGATCGAACCGGAACGGCTGACAATCACCCGCAAATTGTATTCCGCCAGTCCGCGACGAAGCCGTTCCCGTCGAAACCGGACCGGGCCGGGCCCGAGGTTGATGGGGGCGGAATCCACCGTGCGGGCGCCGGCCATCACCGCGTCCGCGGTTGCCCGCAGTTCAAGCAACTGTTCGTGGTCACGGGCGCTGGCAAAGGATGACACCGCGCGATTGGCGGTCGCGATTTTTCCATCCGCCGTCATCGCCATGTTTACCAGCACGAAGGGCAATTTCGATTTTTCGATTTTCACTTTGAGTCCACGGCCGCTTCAACTTAGAACGAAAAATCCGAAATTGAAGCTTAAAGAATGAACATGGCGTCGCCGTAGCTGTAAAAACGGTAACCCGCCTGAATTGCCTGGGCGTAAACCGATAAAATCAGCTCACGCCCCCGCGTTTCTTCCGGCGCGGCAAAGGCGCTCACCAGCATCAAGAGGGTCGAGCGCGGCAAATGAAAGTTGGTCAGCAGTCCATCAACGATTTTAAACCGGAACGGGGGGTGGATGAAAATGCCCGTTTTTCTTGAGTTTTTCACAAGTTTTCCACCATTTTGGGCGGCGACACTTTCCAGCACGCGCACGGTGGTGGTGCCGACGGCCAGGGCGCGGCGGCCGGCGGCCTTCGCTTCGTTTACCGCATGCGCGGTGGCTTCGTCCAGTTCAAAACGCTCCTCGTGCATCCGGTGTTCAGCCAGAACCCCGGTTTTCACCGGCAGAAACGTGCCGGGACCAACGTGCAACGTGACGAAACAAACCTGCACGCCCCGGCTGCGGATTTGTTCCAGCAATTCCGGCGTGAAGTGCAAGCCGGCCGTCGGGGCGGCGACGGAGCCGCCGGTTTGGGCAAACACGGTCTGGTAACGTTCCCGGTCTTCACTCATTTCATTCGCGTCGCGCCTTGCGATATAAGGGGGCAGGGGAACCTCGCCGAGCCGGTCCAGTTCGAGGCTGAGGTCCGGGGTGCCGGAGAATTGCAGCCGCCGGTCGCCGGCTTCGTTCACTTCAATCACCGTCGCGTGGATGTCGGTGGGTCCGGCCTGGGGGTCGTGGAGCACCACGGATGTGCCGGGGCGCGCGCGTTTGCCGGGACGCAACATCGCCCACCAATCGTTGCGCGCATTTTCCTCCAGCAACAAAATCTCAAACCGGCCGCCGGAGTGTGCTTGGGTGGCGCGCAATCGCGCGGGAATGACGCGCGAATTGTTCAACACCAATACGTCTCCGGCGCGAAGGTATTCCAAAACCTCACGAAAGATCCGGTGTTCGACCCGTCCGCTGGCGCGGGGCAACACCAGCAAACGCGATTCATCACGTCGGAGCGCGGGATGCTGGGCGATCCGTTCGGGCGGCAGGACAAAGTCAAAATCAGCGGTTCGCATCGCGATTTAATCGTAGCAGGAGACGGACTGGAAAACAGGACGACATTTTTAGCTCTGATTCCGACCAAAATGGGGGTTGTGGATAACTTCTGAATAACCCCCAAAATTTAACGTGAATTTGTGTTGACTTGAGTGGGTTAAAGTGGTTAAAAGTGGGTCGTCGTGGGTAGAAATGGATTTTGGTTTTGCCTGCGAATAAATGGGCAGCGTTAAAAACACGGAGCCGTCCTATTACAATTCGCGCTTTCGCCACGGCGTGGATGAGAAAAGGCGTGTGCAAATCCCGGCCAAGTGGCGGCCGCAAAAGGCAACCGGGGAGTTGACGCTCATTTTGTGGCCGCGCGAGGGAGTAGGCGCCTGCGTGCGCGTGCTGCCGCCGGGGCAGATGGCGAAACTGATGCAGTCCATTGACGAGATGCCGAACAACGACCCCAAAAAGGTCGTTTTGAAACGCATCATTGGCAGTGACTCGGCGCAGGCGAGTGTGGACAAGGCCGGGCGGATTTGCCTGCCCGATGAAATGGCGCGCGCGGCCGGCATCAAGAACGAAGCGGTGCTGGTCGGTTTGCTCGACCGTTTTGAGATATGGAATCCGGACCGTTATGGGAAGGTTCAGGCGGCCGACGCGGCGTTGGCGCCGGATGCCTTCCGGTTGATGGAATAAAAAATAAAATTATGAATCTTGGAAAACTATTGGCGGCTGGCAAAAGCATCATCGGTGGCAGCCGGGAGATTTCCTACCGCATCAGCGACCGGTCCTATCTGCCCAAATTCATTTCACCGAAGAATCCGTTCATGCCATCGGCCCGGACGGAACCGGTGCCAGTCGTGGCGGCGACGCCGGTCAAAAGCCGGATGGCTTCCGATGGAACCAAGACTCAAAAATTGCCCGCTTTTGCCCGGGCCCTTCCTCGAAAGCAGAGCTGGGTCAAAAAATTAAATCCCTTTTCCATCTGGCGCGACGCGCGGCCGGCAACGCTGGAAAAGGCGCAGCGTCCCCTGCAGGCCGAGCTTTTGCTGGATCGGGTGAAGGTGGTGCATAACGATCTCAGTGACGCGGATGTGGAGATTGTCCCGATCAAATCGCGCACGCTGCCCGGTGCGGCGGAACCGATTTTGCCACCGGCCCAGGGCGGGGATTCCTGGGGCCGGTTGAGCGCAAAGCTGTTTGGAGTAAAGGCAGCCTGATTTTTTAAAGCCAATGCGCAGTGCCCGATTTCGTTCACAAACCGGTGATGGTGGCGGAGGTGCTGGACGCGCTGAAGCCGAGGCCGGACGGTCGTTACGCCGACGGCACGGTCGGTGGGGCTGGACACGCGGCGAGCATTCTGAACGCGAGTTCGCCGACTGGATGGCTGTATGGGTGCGATCGCGATGGCGCCGCGGTTGAAGCGGCGCGGGCGCGGCTGGTGGAATTCACGGGCCGGTTTGAAATCCGCCAGGGCGATTTTGCGGAGCTGGCCGGATGGGTTCCGGCGGCAGGTTGCGATGGCGTCCTGCTGGATTTGGGCGTGAGCTCGCCGCAACTGGATTCGCCCGGGCGTGGATTCAGTTTCCAGCACGACGGTCCGCTGGACATGCGCATGGATGCACGGCAGCCGCTGACGGCGGCGGAGCTGGTGAACCGCGCCAGCGCCGGCGAGTTGGCCGGGATTTTTTGGGAACTGGGCGGTGAACGGGAATCGCGGCGGCTGGCCAGTGCCATTGTGAATGATCGCCAGCGGCAAAGGTTCGAGACGACAAAACAGCTGGCGGATTTGCTGGAACGGCTGGTGTCGCGGCGCGGAAAAAGGACGCACCCGGCCACCAAGGTTTTTCAGGCACTGCGGATCGCGGTGAATGACGAGATGGGTTCTTTGAAACTTGGGCTGGAAGCGGCGGTGAAGATATTGAAACCCGGCGGCCGATTGGCGGTCATCACGTTTCATTCGCTCGAGGACCGGGTGGTGAAGGACTTCGCGCGCGCCCGGTCGCGGGATTATACGTTTGCCGGAGAAGTGGATGTTCCGGAATTGCGGACGCCACGCCCGCCGGAATTGAAGTGGGTCACGCGCCGGGCCATCCAGCCCGGTGCCGGTGAATTGGCGGAAAATCCGCGGAGCCGGAGCGCCCAGTTGCGGGTATTTGAGAAGTGTTGATGGGGCGAATGGCAAATTTCGGGAAAACAGACTGACATGGCAAAAAATCGAAGACATCAATCGGCGGCAATCCGGTTTGGTCCGGCGCTGAAGGCGTTGTTTTTATGTCTGGTGATTGCCGGGCTGGCGGTGGGGTACGTCTGGCAAAAGGGACAGATTTACCAACTGGGACGCCAGATCACCTCGTGCGAAAGCCGGCTGGCGCAATTGCGCGATGAGAATCAGCGGCTGGGCGACCAGCTGGCCGTATTGCGTTCGCCAATGATGATCGATCAACGCGTGCATGAATTAAACCTCGGTCTGGTGCCCGCACAGCCGACACAGGTTTACCGGCTGGCCGAGCCGCTGCCGGGCGACGATTCCAATCGCCGGTTTGCGGCGCGGCAAGACGGCGGGATGACGCAATGACATGAAGAATTTTGGCCGCCGCCCGTGACGCCGTCGGGTGAGGAACCGATCGCCGCGGGCGGTTGGCCATTTGGTAATGATAAAACGACTGCAACTGAGAAGGATGCTGCTGTTACTGGGGTTGCTGGGCCTGGCGTTTGCCGGCCTGGGGTACCGGCTTGTGGATTTGCAGTTGTTCCGCCATGACGAACTGGCGGCACTCGCACAGCAGAACACGCAACTCCAGTATTTTCGCGAACCGCGCCGGGGCAGCATCCTGGATGCGCATGGCAATCTGCTGGCGACCAGCATTTTCGTGAAAACGATTTGCGCCGATCCGGTTTTGATTGGCAACCAGCAGGCGGCCGTGGCGCATGCCCTGGCCCCCTTGTTGCACGTGAGTGAAGCCGATTTATATCAGCGATTGCTTCCGCGTGTGCGGCAGAACGAAAAGGGGGAAATGGTCACCAACCGTTATGTCGTTTTGCGGCACAAAGTCAGGGACGAAACCTGGCAGGAAATTCAATCGGCGATGAGCCGGCTTTCCTTTGGTCCGGACGAAGCCGGATTATCCCGGGACCAGCGTGCCTTTTATCGCAACCTGCGCGCCCAGGCGATCTTCGCCGGTCCGGTAGATGACCAATTGCGCGTGTATCCCAACGGCTCGCTCGCAGCGCATGTGCTGGGCTTTGTCAACACGGATGAATTGTCGGTGGATGGCCAGTCGGTCCTGGAAACCTCGGGCCAGGACGGCGTTGAATTGTCCTTGAATTCCGCGTTGAGCGGCGTGCCGGGCTGGCTGGTAACGGAAATGGACCGCCGTCGCCAGGAACTGGCTTCGTTGCGCGACCAGGATGTGACGCCCCGCGATGGCTATAATGTGGTGCTTACCATCGACGGCGTCATCCAGCACATCGTTGAAACCGCGCTGACCAACGCGATGGACAAACATTCGCCCATCAGCATTACCGGCATCGTCATCCGTCCCCAGACGGGCGAAATTCTGGCCATGGCCACGTTGCCCGATTTTGATCCGAACAATCCCGGCGCGTCACCCGCCGATGCCCGCCGCAACCGGGTCATCAGTGACATCATGGAACCCGGCTCGACCTTTAAAATTGTTGTGGTTTCCGGCGCGTTGAATGACGGGGTGGTGCAACTGAACGACACCTTTGATTGCGATCATGGTCATTTTGCCTATGCGGGTCGGATTTTGCACGACCATGAGCCGTTCGACCTCCTGACCACCGAGGGCATCATCACCAAGTCGTCGAACATTGGCGCGGCAAAAATCGGCATCCGCCTGGGTGAAGACCGGCTGTACGATTACGCGTGGGATTTCGGTTTTGGCGAGCGCACCGGCATACCGCTCCCGGGTGAAGTTGGCGGCATCCTGCATCCGGTCAACGATTGGACCAAGGTATCCATCGCGCAAATTCCGATGGGGCAGGGTGTGGCGGTGACGCGGTTGCAAATGGCCATGGCGATGTGCACCGTGGCCAATGGTGGCCGGTTGATGCAGCCGATGCTGGTCAGCCGCCTGGTGGATCGCAATGGCGATGTCGTGGCGCAATACGCACCGCAGATGATCCGGCAGGTGATCAGTCCGGCCACGGACAAATTGATGGTCGAAGCGCTCAAAACAGTGGTTTCACCGGAAGGCACCGCGCCGGACGCCGCGATGAAGGATTATGTCGTTGCGGGCAAGACGGGCACGGCGCAAAAGGCCGGCCCGGGCGGTTATCTCCCGGGCAAGTACTTTGCGTCGTTCGTTGGATTTTTCCCGGCGGACAATCCACAACTCTGCATTTCCGTTGTCATGGATGATCCCAAGGAAGGTTACTATGGTGGTCAGGTTTGCGGCCCGATTTTCAAGGAAATTGCCGAACGTTGTGCGAGTTATTTGAATATCCCGTCCGACCAGAATTTGCCGGATCCCAATGCGCCGCCGCCGCTGGTCGCGTCGGCTCGCGTGCAAAATAATGTACGGTCGCCATGAATAATTCACGCCCGCAACTTTTTGGAATGCTCGCCGGACTTTTTCTAGCCTGCGGACTTGTTTTATCTTCAATGCTTGTCACGACGACATGGTTGAAGGTAAAAAATTCGCAGTTCATCACGTCGAAGGGCTCGACGCGTAAAAATGTCAAGTCCGACCTGATAATCTGGCAAGGCAACTTCAATGTTGAAGCGGGCACGTTGCTTGACGCGCAGCGGGAACTGAAAACCGACCTTGTGGCTGTCGGGCAATTTTTAACCAGCAATGGCGTGACTAACTTCGTTTTCAAACCCATTGAGATTATGGAATTGAAAGCCACGAAGGATGCCGACGGCTGGAAGCAGGAACGCACCACTGGTTATCATCTGACACAAAGCGTCTGCGTTGAGTCTGAAGACGTTGAGAAGATAGCAAAACTGGATACAACGCCCTTGGTCGAGCGGGGCATATTGTTCACCACCGAACCGCCGCAATTCATTTACACGAAAGTGGCTGAGGAAAAAATCGAGATGCTTGCCGATGCGACGAAAGATGCCCGCGCCCGTGCCGAACAGATCGCTGCACAAGGAGGACGTACCATCGCCAATCTGCACGACGCGGAAATGGGTGTGTTCCAGATTACGGCGTTGCACGGCAACAGTACCAGTGACGAAGGTGAGAACGACACGAGTTCGCTGGACAAAACCATCACCGCCGTCGTCACGGCCACGTTTTTGCTGAAATGAATTTTTGTGGAAGCCCGCTCTTTGAAATTTGTGGCCGAAGCCTGCGCTGCCGAACTCAAGCGCGGCTCCGGGGAGATGTCCATTCAAGGCATCTGCACCGATTCGCGGCAGGCCCGGGCGGGCGACTTGTTCTTTGCCATTCCGGGCGAGCGGTTCGACGGACATGACTTCCTGAACGAAGTCGCGGCCAAAGGCGTCGCCGCGGTGCTGTTGGCACGGGAAAAAATTCCTGCGCCGTTGCCGGAATGTGCCGTGCTGGTCGTGGATGACACGCGTGGAGCGCTCGGCCGGCTGGCAGCCGCGTATCGACGGGAGTTTAATCTGCCGGTGATTGCCGTGGGGGGGTCCAACGGCAAGACGACGGTGAAGGAATTGATCGCGTCGGTGTTGCGGCAAAAATGGGCGACCCTGTGGAGCGAAGCCAGTTTCAACAATGACATCGGCGTGCCGCTGACGTTGCTGCGCCTGGAAAAAGCGCACCAGGCCGCCGTGTTGGAGGCGGGCACCAATCATCCCGGTGAGCTGGCGCCGCTGGTGAAAATGATTCAACCGAAATACGGCGTGATTACGAATATCGGCCGCGAACATTTGGAATTTTTTGGCAATACTGCGGGCGTCGTGCAGGAAGAAGGCTGGCTCGCGGAGCTTTTGCCGGCGGATGGCAGGCTCTTTGTTAATGGCGACAGTGAATGGATGGAACCGGTCATCCGACGCACCCGCGCGCCGGTCGTGCGCGTGGGGTTCGGTGAAAAAAATGACTGGCGGGCCAAAGGCGTGCGGCTGGACAAAAACGGTGCGACGTTTCGCGTGGACGCGTCCAAGGCTGAATTCAACGGCGAATACCGGGTGAACTTGCTGGGCCGCCATCAGGTCGTGAATGCGCTTTTGGCGGTGGCGGTCGGTGAGGAACTGGGCCTGGACGGTTCTGCGGTGCGGGACGGCCTGGCCGGCTGCCAACCGGCCAAAATGCGGATGCAATTTTGGGAAGTTGGCGGCGTGCGGGTGCTCGACGACGCGTACAACGCCAATGCGGACTCGACGGTCGCCGCGCTGGAAACGCTTTGTGATCTGCCCTTGCAGGGCCGGCGGGTGGCGGTGCTCGGCGACATGGCGGAACTGGGCGCGCACAGCGAAGCCGCCCACGCGGAGATCGGCCGCCGCGCGGCGGAATTGGGCATTGGCCAGTTGTTTGCCGTTGGCAAAATGGCGCCGGTGATGGCGGCGGCGGCGCGCGGTGCCGGGTTGAGTCGGGTGCTTGAATTTGCCGATGTCGAGGCGGCGAAGAACGCGGTGAAGAATTTTTTGAAGGCGGGCGATGTGGTGTTGTTAAAGGCGTCGCGGGCGTCGCGTCTGGAACGCATCGCAGAAACATTGAAGTCGGAGCAGTCGTGAATCGAGGTAATGCTTTATTATTTGAGCCAAAAGTTGCTCGATTGGTCGGCGGGGACGCATTGGGCGGATCACCTCTCCGCGCTGCGACTCTTTCGCTACATCACCATCCGGAGCGCCGGCGCGGCCATCACGGCGTTGATTTTAAGCTGGTGGCTCGGACCGAGGATCATTCATTGGCTCAAGCAACTGAAATTTGGCCAGGATTACGCAGACAAGGCCGAGGAAGCCGGCGGTTTGGGCGCGCGGGTGCTCAGCAAAAAAGGCACCCCGACGATGGGCGGCATTTTAATCATCGCCGTCCTGGTGTTTTCGACCATGTTGTGGGCGCAATGGAACGCGCAGGTCGAATTGACCCTGCTTTCAGTCCTGGTGCTGGCGGGCCTGGGATTTTACGACGATTACGCCAAAATCATTCAACAAAGCGGCGGCGGCACTCCGCCGCGTTTGAAGCTTTGGGTGCAAATTCTGCTGGCCACCTTCATCGGCGTGTATCTGTGGCTGACCCCCTCAACCGGCAAGCTGGTGACGGAAATCACGGTGCCCTTTTACAAGTATCCAGTGGCCGTGGACGCGGGATGGATCGGTTTGACGATCATCGTACTGGCGATTGTCGGGAGTTCCAATGCGGTGAATTTGACGGATGGCCTCGATGGGTTGGCGACGGGCTGCACGCTCATCGTGGCGTTTGTATTTTTATTTTTCACCTACCTGGCGGGCAACTTGAAGGCGGCGGCTTATCTGCAGATTCCCTACGTGCCCGGCGCGGGCGAGTTGACCGTCTTTTGCGCGGCGCTGTTCGGCGCCGGACTGGGATTTCTGTGGTTCAACTGCCATCCGGCACAGGTGTTCATGGGCGATACCGGCTCCCTTCCGCTCGGCGGCGCGTTTGGCATCATCGCCGTATTGATCCACCAGCCGTTTGTGCTGGTGATCGCGGGCGGGGTGTTCGTGATGGAAGCCGTCTCGGTCATTCTGCAGACCGGTTGGTTTCGGTTCACGCGAAGGCGTTACGGGACCGGTCGGAGGATTTTTTTGATGGCGCCGTTGCATCATCACTTCGAGAAAAAGGGCTGGTACGAATCGCAGGTGGTGATGCGTTTTTACATTCTGTGCGTGCTGTTTGCAGTGGTCGCGCTGGCGACCCTGAAACTGAGGTGAAATCGATGTGCAATTCGACTGATAATAAAGATAATAAAGATTGGGCAGGTCGCTTTGCCCCTTGCGTTACCCGCCGTCTGTTGTTAAAAACATTGCCGGCAGCGGTGGGGCGCGTGGTGGCCCAAAAGGTGCTTTTATCGACCCGAAGGCTTGAGAATCGACCGGTTTTGAGCAACCTGCATCGCTGCAGCTTCAAGCGTAAATAGATGAACAATAACACTTTAAAAAGGCACGAGGTTTTGAGAGGGAAAACCTCACGGCCGGAAACTCAACAAACCAACCTCATCACGAAAGGACGCAATCAGCGCCAAATCAATGAATAGTCCCAACCCATTCGTACCCCAAGGCTCCTTGTTGGAGCAGCAAAGCAAACGCCGTTCACGGGTGAAGTTCGCCGTGTTCTGCGTGCTGGCCGTCAACGTCGTCGGCCTGATGGCCCTGCTCATGCAGGGTTGCAAGCGCGAGCAGACCGAGGCGGAAAATCCGGCACCGCCGCTCGACACGAACGAGACGTCGATGGACACCAATATCCCGCCAGCGGTTGAGGCGTCCAATCCACCGGTGCAGCCGCCGACGGTGGTGACGCCGCCGCCCGTTGCGCCAGAGGCCGCCGGGACGGAATACGTCGTGATCAAGGGCGATTCACTTTGGAAAATCGCCAAGCGAAATGGCGTAACGGTCAAGGCGATTGAAGCTGCCAACCCCGATATTGATCCGGCCAAATTGAAAGTGGGCCAAAAGCTTTCAATTCCGGGCGCGACCAGTGCCGCCGGGTCGGCGACCGATATGACGGGTTCGACCAGTACGGATAATGGTGAGGAAGTTTATACCGTCAAGTCGGGTGACACGTTATCCAAAATCGCCAAACACTACGGCGTGACCTACAAGGCAATTGAATCCGAAAATGGTCTTTCCACGGCCCGGATCAAAGTCGGTCAAAAATTGAAGATCCCGGCGAAGGCCGATGTGGCCCCGGCCCCGGCTCCGGCATCTGCGCCCGCGCCCGTCACCGCCCCGCCGGCAACGGGCCCGGCGCCCGCAGCGGATAACTCGACGGATACGCAATAGACGGGACTGATTCAGGGGCGACGGAATTTTTGAAAAGGTTGAAGTGAGATTCGCCGTTACGACCTTGGCGTTTTGCGTTGCCGCCCTGCTGGCGCTGGGGCTGGTGATGCTTTACAGCTCAAGCATGAGCCAGGTCGGCGCGCATTACCTGATGTGGCAACTCGTCTGGTGCGCGTTCGGCTTTCTGCTCTGCGTGGCGGCGACCACCCTCGACTATCAACTGCTCAGAAAATTCGCCTGGCCGATTTTTCTTCTGGCTGTGGCCTTGCTGGTGCTGGTGCTCGTGCCCCACATTGGCAGAAAGATCAATGGCGCACGCCGCTGGTTCGATTTCTACGGGATGCGCTTTCAACCGTCTGAATTTGCCAAGCTCGCGCTGGTCATCCTGCTTGCATGGTATGGCCATCATGGTCAGCGGCACATGCACACCTGGAGCCGCGGCGTCATTTTGCCCGGTGTCTTCATCGCGCTGGTCCTCGGGTTGGTGTTTGTTGAACCCGACCGCGGCACGACCATTCTGCTGGCCACTGTTGGCGGCGCGTTGCTGCTGCTGGCCGGGGCCCGCTGGAAATATATCATTCCCCCCATCGCGCTGGGCGCCGTCGCCCTGACGATCTCCATTTTGTGCGATCCCATGCGCCTGAAACGTATTTTCAGCTGGTGGGACCTGGAACAGCACAAGGATGGTGTCGGTTATCAAGCCTACCAGGCCATGATTGCGCTCGGTTCCGGCGGCTGGACCGGCCTCGGCTTGGGCAACGGACGGCAAAAGCTCGGCTTTGTGCCGGAGGATCACACCGATTTCATCCTCTCCATCATTGGTGAGGAACTGGGCCTGATCTCCACACTGTTCATTCTGCTGGCCTTCGTGATCATCGTGATTTGCGGAATTTACATCGCGCTCAACTCGCGCGATCTGTTCGGTCTGTTGCTCGGGACCGGCGTCACGCTGCTCATCGGTCTGCAGGCGGCGATCAACATCGGCGTCGTCACCAGCGCGCTGCCGAACAAGGGCCTGCCGCTGCCTTTTATCAGTTATGGCGGTTCGAACCTGATGGCCATGTTGACCTGTGTGGGCATTCTGTTCAGCATCGCGCGCCATGCCCAGGTGCGCGAAAAAATTCCCACCACCGCCATCGAACCCGACGAACTTCCCTCCACCCAATCCACATGACCCGGTCTGGAGCCCAAATGCCCTTCGTCGCCATCGCGTGCGGCGGCACGGGCGGGCATCTCTTTCCAGGTCTGGCCGTCGCGGGGCAGCTCACGCAACGCGGTTGCGCCGTGACACTCCTCGTTTCGCCAAAGGATGTTGACCAGCAGGCCGTCAAGTCGGCTGGCGACGTGGACGTCGTTACGCTGCCTGCGGTCGGGTTGCAAAATCGAAACTATTTTTCGTTTGCCCGCAGCTTTGTCAGGTCGCTGTTTGCGGCGAAAAGTGTTTTTCGCCGGCGCAAACCCGATGCCGTTCTCACCATGGGCGGATTCACCGGCGCGCCGCCGGTCTGGGTGGGAAAGGATTTTGGCGCGAAAACCTTTTTGCATGAATCGAACACCATCCCCGGGCGCGCCAACCGTCTCCTCGCGCGCTTTGTGGACGCGGCGTTTGTTGGATTTCCTGAAACCGCTGCGCGGCTGCGGGTACGCCACATCACGCACACCGGCACGCCGGTGCGCCCGCAATTCCAGCCGCGCGATGCCGGTGCGTGCCGCGCCGCGCTGTGCCTTGACCCGCACCGGCCCGCCATCCTGGTGATGGGGGGCAGCCAGGGCGCCAGCGGCATCAACGAAATCATCCTGGCCGCCTTGCCGCGGCTCGCCGGGCGCGCCGCCACCTGGCAATGGCTGCACCTCACGGGCGCGGGTAATTTTGAAAAGGTAAAGGAAGACTATGCGAAACTCGGTTTCAAGGCCGTCGTTCATCCCTTCCTCACGGAAATGGATCTGGCCCTTGGCGCGGCAACCGTTGCCGTAAGCCGCGCCGGAGCTTCGTCCCTGGCTGAAATTGCGGCCATGCGTTTGCCGTCGCTGCTCGTGCCGTTTCCCGCCGCGGCGGACAATCACCAATTCCATAACGCGCGTGCGTTCGAGTCCACCGGCGCCGCGCGGCTGGTCGAACAGAAAAATGCGACGCCGGACGGCGTGGTGGCCACGTTGGTCGAACTGGCCGAAAACGAGGCCACCCGCGCTGCCATGCAAACGGCGCTGGCGCAATGGCATGCGCCCCAGGCTGCCGAGCAGATCGCCAATACCATTTTGAAAACGATGGGTGAACCGTCCGGTCTGGCCCCGCGCATCGAAGGGAAACCCGGCCTGCCTGGGGAAATGAAGTTGAAGGTTCTGGTATGACAACGGCAACCTGCGTTTTGGAACAGCCGATGACGCCCGTTCAACAAATTGCCGGTGAACTCGCCGGGTGCGTTTCCCGCACGACGGCCATCCGCCGCGATGAGCCGCTGTCGAAACACACCACGCTCCGCGTCGGCGGGCCGGCGGACGTGTTCGTCGAACCGGCGTCGGAAGCGGATCTGGCCGGCGTCGTGAAATGTTGCACCGCGCACAGCGTGCCGTTTTTTGTGATGGGCCGCGGGTCGAACCTGCTCGTGCGCGACGGCGGTTTTCGCGGTGTAATCATCGGCCTCGCGCACGCGGATTTCAGCCGGATCGAGGTTGCCGGCCAGCACCTGCGCTGTGGCGCGGGCGCGAGATTGAAAAACGTCGCGGTGGCGGCGAAGCGAAACGGTTTGAGCGGCGTGGAATTTCTGGAAGGCATTCCGGGGAGTGTTGGCGGCGCCTTGCGGATGAATGCGGGGGCAATGGGCGGCCAGACCTTCGACGTGGTCGAATCGGTCCGCCTGATGGATTTTCACGGGAACGTCCGCGAACTCGCGCCGGGGGCGATGGCGGTTGAGTATCGCAGTTGCGCCACGTTGAAGGATCATATCGCCCTGGGCGCGGTGTTCAAGGGCAAACCGGCGCCGCGCGCGGAAATTGAAGCCCGCATGAAGGTCTTCAGCGAAAAGCGCTGGGCATCGCAGCCGGCCGCTCCCAGCGCCGGTTGCCTGTTCAAGAACCCGGACTCGATTCCAGCCGGAAAACTGGTGGACGAGTTGGGTCTGAAAGGGACGCGCGTCGGCGGCGCGGTGGTCTCCGCCGAACACGGCAATTTCATCGTGAATGACGGCACGGCGACGGCGCGTGATGTTTTGGAGCTGATCGACCTGCTCCAGCAACGCGCGAAAGCCGGGCGCGGAATTGAATTACAGACGGAAGTTGAGATCATTGGCGAAGGATGAATCGAAAATTGAACATCACGGTGATGCTGGGTGGTCCGAGCGCGGAACGCGAGGTGTCGTTACGTTCCGGAGCGGCGGTGGTGTCGGCGTTGCGCTCGCTGGGGCACGAAGTCCGTGAACTGGATCCGGGCAATGATTCATGGGTTTTGCCGGGAAAGACGGACGTGGTTTTTCTGGTGTTGCACGGCACCTATGGCGAGGACGGCACGGTGCAACGCCGCCTGGATGAGCTCGGCGCGGTTTACACGGGCTGTGATGCCGGGGCGAGCCGCATTGCCTTCGACAAGGTGCTGACCAAGCAGTGCTGTCTTAAAGCCGGAATCCCGACGGCGAAGTTTCTGGTGGTGCATTCGGCGCAAACCCCTTGGCCGAAGGGTTGGTCGCCGCCGCTGGTGCTGAAACCGGTGCGGCAGGGCTCCAGTGTCGGATTACAATTTGTCGAGCGCGTTGAGGATTGGCAAAATGCGCTGACGGAAGCCTTGAAGTTTGATTCGGAGGTTTTGGTCGAGGAAAAAATCATCGGCCGCGAGACCACGGTCGGTATTCTGGGTGGCGGGCCGCTGCCGGTGGTGGAGGTCCGGCCCAAGGTCGGCAGTTACGATTATCGCAATAAATATACGGCCGGTTGCACGGAGTATTTCTGCCCGGCGCCATTTGATGCGGCGTTGACCGGACGGATTCAGGCCGCGGCCATCGGCGCATTTAACGCCGTGGGCGGGCGGGATTATGCGCGCGTGGACGTGATGGTGCGTGCAAACGGCGAGCCGGTGGTGCTGGAGGTCAACACGCTGCCAGGCATGACGGAAACCAGTTTATTGCCCAAGGCGGCGGCGGCGGCGGGATTGAATTACGCGCAGCTTTGCCAGCGCATGGTGGAGCTGGCGCTGGAACGAAATGGCCGGGAACATCGGGCCCTGAAGCTGGCCGGCGGATGAATCCGGGGAGCCTCGGCGCTGGGTGTTTGACGTTGCTCGAAACTGAAATTTAAACATGTGGTTTAGACGCGAACCAAAAAACCGGCGATTGAGCCACCGGCACGTGCTCGACGTGAAGCTGCGTTCACGTCAGGTGCGGGCGACCCGCCTCCGGCTCGGAGCCGTGGCCCTGGCCGTCACTTTTGGCACGGTCTTCGGTCTTTTTTTGTTCTGGCGCGCGGGCGAGTGGGCGCTCGACACCTTCGTGTATGAAAACACCGAATTTGCCATCCGGCGCATTGACGTGCAGACGGACGGCGTGATCATGCCTGACCAGTTGCGCCGGTGGTCGGGGGTGAAGCCGGGGGACAATCTGATGGCGTTGGATTTGGGCTCGGTGAAGCGAAATCTGGAGCTGGTTTCGACCATTGATTCCGTTTCCGTCGAACGCGTGCTGCCGGGTACGTTGCAGATTCGCGTGATGGAGCGCCAGCCGGTGGCGCAAGTGGATGTGCCGCGCGCCGGCGCGGCGGGCGGCATCCTGGTGACAGTGTTTCAACTCGACGCGGACGGTTATGTCATGCAACCGCTCGATCCCCGGCTGTGCGTGATTCCGCTGGCGCAGGTCCGGGATCAGTTGCCGGTGATTGCGGGTTTGAATGTGTTTCAATTGCAGCCGGGCCAGCGGGTCGAGTCGCCGCAGGTGTCAGCCGCGTTGCAGTTGATTGGCGCGTTCAACCACTCCGTGATGGCGGGACTGGTGAATCTGCGGCGCATTGACGTATCGTCGCCGGGTGTGGTCGTGGCGACCACGACGCAGGGCGGCGAAATTACTTTTGGTCTCGACAACCTGGACCAACAACTGCAACGCTGGCGCGAGATTTACGATTTGGGACAACGCATGAACAAGGCGATTGCCGCGGTCAACCTGGCGGTTTCCAACAACGTGCCGGTTCGTTGGATGGAAGCCGTCGCCGCGCCGGGCGCTTTGCCGCCGCAGGACAACCCGCCACCCTTCCGGAGGAAAAATGTTTGATGATTCATCCATCATTGTCGGTTTGGAAATTGGCACGTCCAAGGTCTGCGCCGTCATCGGCGAACAGGGGGCCGATGGCACGGTGAACATCATTGGTCTCGGCCAGGCCCGCTCGCGCGGCGTGCGCAAGGGCGAGGTCGCCGACACAACCCAGGCCGAGGAGGACGTCCGCAATGCCATCGTCGAGGCCGAGCAAATGGCCGATGTGGAGATTCGCAACGTTTACCTCGGCGTGACCGGCGGACACATCCGCGGCTTCAACAACCGCGGCGTGCACCCGGTGGTTTCCGCCGACCGCGAAATTTCCGAGGACGACGTGCAGGACGTGATTAAAAATGCGAAGGCGATCAATTTGCCCACGGAAAACAACGTCGTGCATGCCATCCGCCAGCATTTTTTCGTGGACGGCCAGGATGGTGTGACGAACCCGGTCGGGATGCTCGGCTCACGCCTGGAAGTGGACGTTCATGTGGTTCATGGCAACACCAATCGCCTGCAAAACGCCATCCGGCTGGTGAAAGGGTTGCAACTGGAAGTGGACGAAATTGTGTTCAACGGCCTCGCCTCGTCGCTAGCGCTGCTGACGAGCGAACAGAAGGAACTGGGCGCGCTGGTCATCGACATTGGCGGCGGCACGACCGATTACGTTGTCTGTGCCGGCGGCGTCATCCGGCACACCGGTGTGCTGGCGGTCGGCGGCGATCATGTTTCCAACGATCTGGCTTATGGCCTGAAGGTGCCGTTGAGCCGCGCGGAAAAGCTCAAGCTGGAACACGGCTCCGCGTTGCTGGACGAGAAAATCAATGGCCAGACCGTCACCATCACCAACGAACTTGGCCTGCCGCTCAAAACCATCAACGTCGAGCACTTGCAGCGCATCATGTCGCTGCGGCTGGAGGAAATCTTCCAGTTGGTCGCGCAGGATCTCGAACAGGCCGGGCTGTTTGATTACCTTCGCGCGGGCGTTTTTCTCTGCGGCGGTGGTGCGCGCGTTCCGCAAATTGCCCGGCTCGCGGAGCAGGTTATGCAAATGCCGGTCTCCCTCGGTCAGGCCAATTCCGTCAGCGGCCTTAAATCCGCGCTCGACCAGCCGGAGTTTGTCACCGCCATCGGCCTCGTGAAGTTCGGCTCGTTCAAGACCCGCAAGCGTGAAGGCAAATCATGGAAAGATTTCCTGGGCAAAATTTTGCAACGACCTTGAATTTTCCTCGATCATGAAAACCAAAACTCAAACTCCCGCGGCCATGCTGGAACCGGCCAAATTGCCCGCCGCCAAAATCTTTGGCGTTGGCGGCGCCGGGGTCAGGCTGTTGGAGGTGATTAACCGGGAGGAATTTGCCGGCGTAGGCTTCGTGGCGGTCAATACGGACGCAACCTCGCTCGCCGGCTCGACGGTCGCGCTGAAAATTCATCTCGAAACGAAACTGTTGCGCGGTCTGGGCACCGGCGGCGATCCCGAACGTGGCCGCGCGATTGCCGAGGAACAATTCGCCACCCTCAAAACCGCATGTGAAGGCGCGGATATGGTTTTCATTATTGCCGGCCTGGGCGGCGGCGCGGGCAGCGGCATCACCCCCGTGCTCGCGCGGGCAGCCAAGGAAACCGGCGCCCTGGTGCTGGCGTTTGTGACCCTGCCGTTCGCGTGCGAAGGCAACCGCCGCCAGCAACAGGCCCAGCAAAGTCTGGGGCAGCTCAAATCCGTGGCCGACGGGGTGATTTGCCTTCCGTGCCAGAAAACGTTCAAGCTGATTGACGAAAATACGAGCGTGCTCGACACGTTCCGCATCACCGGCGAGTTGCTCGTCGAGGGGGTACGCGGCGTCTGGCGGCTGCTGACGCGGCCGGGCTTGATCCAGATCCACTTCGACGATTTATGCGCGCTGGTGCGTGACCGGCATTCCGAAAGCGCGTTTGCCTCCGTCGAAGCGTCCGGTCCGGCGCGCTCGCGCGAGGTGGTGGAAAAACTGCTCAACCATCCGCTGCTCGACGAGGGCCGGGTGTTGGGGGAATCCGACGCGGTGCTCGTGAGCCTGATGGGCGGCAAGGATTTGACGATGAACGAAGTCGGCCGCGTGATGGAACAAATCAGCCGTCATTGCGAACGCGCGCAGGTGATCATGGGAGCGGCCGTCGACGAAACGATGAAAACCCGTCTCTCGGTCACCGTGATCGCGGCGAAACAAAACGGGGCTGTGCCGGTGGTGGAGTCCATGGCGGCGGCGACTGAGACGACGGAACCGGCGGTTTCACGCGGTTCCGCACGATCCACGTCGCGTTGCGTTTCACCGGCGTCGTCCTTGTCGCCGGAACAGCGCGAACCCGGGCTGGCCCGGCATGGGGGTGGACGCGGCCGAAAAGTGGGTTCCCGAATGCACCAGGCCCAGTTGCCGCTGGCGATTATTTCCAAAGGCCGGTTCGACAAAAGCGAGCCGACGATTCACAAGGGGGAAGATCTCGACATCCCGACCTACATCCGGCGCGGTGTGGCGTTGAATTGATTTCAGTAATTTCTCGACCAGTCGGTCAGCACGCCTTTGGCATCAAACGTCAGTTGCAGATAACGGTCACTGAAGCCGGGGTTGGTGTTCTGACCCACCCCAAAGCCGTTATTCATGCCATTATCGGGCATGCCGGTGCCGCCATTGGGTTGAAGGAACCATTTGAACTCCGTGGCGCCGTTGCTGAGCCGGACCTGCCGGTTCGGGGCGCCAAGTTCATTGACAGCCTGCGCGTATGTGTAATGCCCGACCCGGCTGTTCCAGTCAACCGGCGCCGTGGTGGCACAGCCGATGAGGAAGTTGATGACGAGAAATAAAACGGCCGGCCATGAACATTTCGCGGCGGGGTTCATTTTCATAGGGCTAATTTAACGGAACCCAAGCCTTATGCCAACCATGCATGGCGTTCTCATTTCGGGTCCCCGGCCTTATTGCGTTGGTTTGAAGGAACGCACGTATACGGCCAGCGCTTCAATCTCTGACGGGGACAATTTCTTTTCAAAAGCCGGCATCACGCTCGGCCCGGTTTTGATGGCATGAATGATCTGTCCGTCCGTGGTGTCCGCCTGCCATTTTGTGTGGGTGAGATTCTGCGCCCCGACCAGCCAGCCATGAAAGGTCCGGGCGCGCCCGTTCTGGCCGTGGCACACGACGCAATTTTCGGCAAACAACCCGCGGGCGTCCACCTTGTCCGCCGGATAATTGGCCTGTTGAACAGTCAGTGGCCCGGGCGATGCACAACCCGAAATCAGGAGGATTCCCGGAATAATAACCAGCAAGCACGGTATGATGATTCGACCTTTCATGTTTCCAGATCGCCGAAAAACTCTCGCTTCACCGTGGTGACGGCTCGGCAGAGCGCCGCAAATTTCGAAAGTTGAAGTCCGGCTTTCTGCCGAAAGCCGCTGCGCCTGTTTTGAAGTGGTTTCATTTCAATAATTCTTTGACCACGCGGCGAGCACGTAGTTCGTGCCGAATGTCAGGGTCAGCACCCGGTCCGGGTAGCCGGTCCCGACCGTTTGGCCGACGCCAAAGCCGGAATTGCCGCCGTAGAATCCGGTGCCGACACTGAAGCTGGTGCCGCCGTAACGGTGCGTAATCCATGAGGCAACGATTTTGCCGTCGCTGAGCCCGGCTTGTTTGTCCGGCGGCCCCAACTCGGTCACGGCCTGGTCAAACGTGTAGGTACCGACGCGGCTGTTCCAATCAATCGGCTTGGTGGTGGCGCAACCGACGATGAACGCAACCACCAGCGCCGGAATCGTGAACCACGAAATGTTTGCGATCGACCTCGTGTTCATGGGTTTAATGTAGTCAGGACTGGCCAAAGTGCAAACGACACGTTGTCCCCGCCGATTTACGTTTCTTTTCGTGGAAAGAGCGGCGCTGGTTCGCCGATTTTGTGGCCGGGTGGCAATCCGCCCCAGGTGGCTTCGGGGAATTTGTCCGGCGCGCCGGTGAAACCGAGTTGCGCGTAAATCTTCGTGGCGGTGCCGGGCAGAAACGGCCACAACAATACGGCGAGCACCCGGCAGGTTTCGGCCAGGTTGTAAAGCACTTCGTCGAGCCGTTTGGCCTGGGCCGGGTCCTTGGCCAGCTTGAACGGCGCGGTCTGGTCCACGTATTGGTTCGCGCGCGTGACCAGTCCCCAGATGCTTTGCAGCACGGCTTGGAGCTGGTTTTGTTTCAGCAACGCGTGGGTTTCATCCGCGGCCTTGGCGGCTGCCGCGGCCAGTTCATCGTGCCTGGCGGGCACGACGCCATTGCGATACCGCTTGATCATCGAGAGCGAGCGGTTCACCAGATTGCCCAGCCCATTGGCAAGTTCAGCCTGGTAACGCGCCCTGAATCCGGCGTCGGTCCAGTTGCCGTCCGGCCCGATGTCCAGTTCGCGTAGGACGTAAAAACGAAAGGCGTCCAGACCCCATTCGTCAATGACCGCGATGGGGTCAACAATGTTGCCGGTGCTCTTGCTGATTTTTGCGCCTTCCTTTTGCCACCAGCCGTGGACGAGAATTTGTTTCGGCAGCGGCAGGCCCATTGCCTTGAGCATGATCGGCCAGAACACGGCGTGAAATTTTAAAATGTCCTTGCCGATGACATGAATGTCGGCGGGCCACAATTTAAACTCGGGGTTCGGAGTCCGGAGTTGGGAGTTCGAGGCTGCCAAAATGGTCGCATCGCCATGGGCGGCGGGGATGCTGATGTAATTGACCAGCGCGTCGAACCAGACGTAGGTGACAAAATCCTTGTCAAAGGGCAGGGGAATGCCCCAGTTCAGGCGCGCCGCCGGACGCGTGATGCACAGATCTTCCAGCGTGCTGTTCTTGAGAAAGCCAAGCACCTCGTTGCGCCGGTAATCGGGTTGGACGAACGAGGGGTTCGCTTCGAGATAATCAATCAGCCACTGCTGATGCGCCCGCAACTTGAACCAATAATTGCTTTCCTCGAGTTCGATGACTTCGCCATACGCCGGATCGAACGTGCCGTCGGGCAAACGGTCCTTGTCGGTTAAAAACGTTTCCTCTTTGGTCGAATAAAAGCCCTTGTAGGTTTCCTTGTAAAATTGTCCGTCGGCGTGAAGTTTGGCCAGAATGGCCTGGACAAATTCCTTGTGGCGCGGTTCGGTGGTGCGGACAAAATCATCGTTGGTCAATTCCAGTTTCTTCGCAAACGCCTTCCAGTCCGCCGCCAGTTCATCACAGTAGGCCTGCGGCGTTTTGCCCTCGGCCACGGCGGCTTGCTGGACCTTCTGACCGTGTTCATCCAGCCCGGTCAGGAAAAAGACTTCCTGACCCAGACTGCGCCGCGACCGGGCGATCACGTCGGTGACGATCTTCTCGTAGGCGTGGCCGAGGTGCGGCTGGCCGTTCACGTAGTCAATCGCGGTGGTGATGAAGAACCGTTTGTCCATTGAAAAACCAGTGTGACGGACAAACGCGCCATTGGCAATCTTCCCATTCTTCCTCGTCGTCGTACTCGTTCTCGCAATCGGAAGGTCGAGGACGAGAACGAGCAGGAAAACGAGGAGGATTTCAATTGCCGTGGTCCGGTTCCCTGCTACCCTGTCACCCGGCTGTGGCGGAAAACCAGCCGACAACCAAAAACCGCATGCACAAAGAACTTTCCAGTTTTGCCGCCCGCCTGTGCGGAGCCATTCGGGGTAGGGACGCCGCGCTGCGGCGTCCGGTCGGCGCAGCGCGCGGGCCCTACCAGGATTTAAAATTTAACTCGTTTGCGCTCGAGCTTTTCACCCTTCAATTTCAACACAATACCGCCTACCGAAAAATCTGCGAAGCGCGGGGCCAGACACCGGGAACCATCGAGCATTGGACGCAAATTCCCGCCGTGCCGACAGCGACATTCAAGGAACTGGAGCTGACCTGCCTGATGCCACCGGAGCGCACCGCCGTTTTCCATTCCAGCGGCACGACGGAGCAAAAGCCGAGCCGGCACTTTCACAATGCGGAGTCGCTGGCGGTATATGCGTCGTCGTTGTGGCCGTGGTTCGAGCAAAACGTCCTGTCGGATTTACGATCTACGATTTACGATTTACGATTGCTTTGCCTTACGCCACCACCGGCCCAGGCACCGCACTCGTCGCTGATCCACATGTTCGAAACCGTGCGGCAAAAAATGGGTGGGGCGAGCGTCCCCGCCAGCCGGGCCGAATATTGTGGTCAAATCGCGCCCGATGGTTCCTGGACGCTCGATTTTGATGCCGTCCTTGCTGCTCTGGATTCGTCACGTGTCACTCGTCACCCGTCACTTCTTTTGGGAACCGCCTTTTCGTTCGTCCATTTGCTGGATTATCTGGCGGAAAACAATTTGCGGCTCCAACTGCCCGCGGGTTCGCGTGTCATGGAAACCGGCGGCTATAAAAATCGCTCCCGCTCGATGCCAAAAGCGGAACTGCACGCGCTCATCACGGAACGGCTGGGCGTTCCGGATGAAAATATCATCTGCGAATACGGCATGAGCGAACTCAGCTCGCAGGCTTACGACTGCGTGGCGAGTGACGCGTGGCGAGTGGCGGGAAAAGGCGATGCATCCCGTCACTTGTCACCCGTCACCTGTCACTTTGAATTTCCCCCCTGGGCGCGGGTACAGATCGTTTCACCGGAGACCGGACGCGAAGTGGCGGACGGCGAAGCGGGATTGATCCGGGTTTATGATCTGGCCAACGTCTTTTCCGTGATGGCCGTTCAAACGGAGGATTTGGGTGTTCGCCGGGGGGATGGCTTTGAATTGATCGGCCGCGCCCGATTTGCCGAACCGCGCGGCTGTTCATTGATGAGCGCGTAAATCGCAAATCGCAAATTGTAAATTTGATGAATCTGCCAAACTATTTTCTCGTCGATCTGCCGCCGGAAGCCACGTTGTCGCCGGTCATGCTGGCGGAGGCGTGTCAGACGCTGAAGCGCAACCGCGAGCGATACCTGGCCGGGCGTTCCACGGAACGGATTGTGAACGTGTTGAGCGATGTGGCGGAAGCCTGGCTGAGGCCGGACAACACTTTTCGGAAACTGGCACTGGAACTTGGCCCGGCCGAAACCGGTTTTTCCATCGCTACGCTCAAGCGCGGTCTGGATGACTTCTTCCGGCAAATCACCCGGGACAATTTGCATGCCTTGCTGGTTCAGGAATTGGGCGCCCCTCGCCGGCTGGACGCCATGACCGCGACTGACTTGGAGCAAAAAACGTCGCGAGCCGCCGTGGCGATGGGTCCTGAATTCCTGGTTCACATCGCCGCCGGCAACATTCCCAATCCGGCATTCATGGGCATCGTGCTCGGTTTGTTGGTACGCTCGGCGCAATTCGTGAAATGCGCCAGCGGTTCGGCGTTTCTGCCGCGCCTGTTCGCGCACTCGCTCTACGAGGCGGATCCCAAGCTGGGCGCGTGCCTGGAATTGGCCCAATGGCCTGGGGGCAACACAGATCTGGAGAACGTCCTGTTTGCCGAAGCTGATTGCATTACGGCGACCGGCAGCGATGAAACCCTGGCGTCCATCCGTTCGCGGTTGCCGACCCGCGCGCGCTTCCTCGGTTACGGCCATCGCGTGAGTTTTGGCTTTGTCGCCAGGGAAGTTTTGTCCCATGCGGGCGGGCCGCGCATCGCCTCCCGCGTGACCGATGACGTGGTGGCGTGGAACCAGCTCGGCTGCCTGTCACCGCATGTGATTTACGTCCAACCGGGCGGTGAAGTGTCGCCGGAACGATTTGCGGAGTTGCTGGCGGATGAACTGGAACGGCGGGAACAGACCGAGCCGCGCGGCGAACTGCCGGCGCCGCACGCGGCGGCCATCGCCTCGCGCCGGGGCATTTACGAGGTGCGCGCGGCGCATTCGCCCGAAACATTGATGTGGCACAGCAAGGAGTCCACGGCGTGGACGGTGATTTTTGAAGCGGACCCGCGTTTTCAAACCTCATGCCTGAACCGGTTTGTTTACGTAAAGCCGGTGAAAGATTTGACCGAGCTGCTGCAAAACGCCGAGGTCGTGCGCGGGAAGGTTTCGACCGTCGGTCTTGCTGCGCCGGAACCCCAGGCGGAGGAACTGGCCCTGCCACTGGCGCGCTGGGGCGTGACGCGGGTATGCCCGCTCGGCCAGATGCAAAATCCGCCGTTGACCTGGCGGCACGACGGCCGCCCGGCGCTCGGCGATTTGGTCACTTGGACAGACCTGGAAAAAGGGTTTTAGCCACAGATGGACACAGATAAACACAGATGAAAATATTTTTCGCAGATTGCGCAGATTTTCGCAGGACGTTTGCCTGCATTCTTATCTGCGTAATCTGCGGATCCTTGAACGATGAAAATGGAATTACGAAAGACGTTTCAATTTGAGGCGGCGCATCTGCTGCCGCGGCTGCCGAAATCGCACAAATGCCGGCGATTGCATGGGCACAGCTTTGTCGTGGATGTTGTCGTGGCGGGTGAGTGCGACCCGAAGCTCGGCTGGCTGATGGATTACGCCGACATCACGGCGGCGTTCAAACCGGTTTGGGAAAAGCTGGATCACCGTTATCTGAACGAGATTCCCGGCCTGAAAAATCCCACGAGCGAGGAAATCGCGGTATGGATCTGGAAAAAGTTGAAACCGAAACTGCCATTGCTCACGGAAATCGTCGTGGCCGAAACCTGCACGGCCCGGGCGGTTTATCGGGGGTAAATGAACTTTGTAGCAGCGGACGTCAGTCCGCTCATTTTTAAAAATTAGAGCCGACTTATGTCGGCTGCCACGAAATCATTGCTGATAAGTCATGTTCGTGCCGGTAAGAGGATCTTGCGGAATGGCTTTGAGATAATCCGGCACCAAATCGGCGAGGTTCGCGGGCGAATGACCCTTGTCCGATTCGTAAGCCCGCGCGGCGAGATCAATGATCAATTGGCGTGTTTTGCTTTGTTGGTTTTCAAATTTTTGTTCGGCGCTTTGATACACTTGGTTCAAGGAATTACGGGTCATCAGTCTGGCGAGTTCGTTGCGGATTCCGGGAAACGTCCGCCGCGACCAGTCACGTTCCTGTTGCATCACTTCGTCCCAGGTTTGTCTTTGAGAATCTAGGGTTTCCAATGTCACAACGGTCTCGAGACAGTTTTTTGCGCCCATTTGAGCAAGAAGTTTTTGCAGATCCTCGCCCCCGACGGCCTCTATGGCTATGCCCACCAGTTCATCAATAATGACTCCGCCGCGCGCCGATTCGTGGCCCAAGTGAATGACCTCCAAGTAGGATTTCGCGGCGTCACCGGTACGATTTTCCATTTCTGCCAGACGCCCTTCCGCGGCAAAGGCGAAGGCGAGACGCTTCAGAGCGGCGAGTTGATCCAAATGCGCTGACGAAGTGGCTGAATAATCCAACGGCACCCGGCATTCCTGTTGCAATCCGGTTCGGGCGGTTTGAATTGCCTCGGTGTTTTTGTTTATCAATTCGCGCAATTTCGCCGAAGAAAGTTTGTCGTAGTCCTCGAAGTCATTCGACACCATGGTTCCCGCCTTCACCAAATCCTCGTACCCGTTGGGATTGGGTAGGGGCGGAACGGGCGGGAGCGGCTCGGCGTCCCAGAACAGCAGCAGGGAGAAGAAAAAAACAAACGGGCCCGCCAGAATGGAAAAGGTAATCAGCCGGTTGCGGGTTCTGACGGTCATGCTCCATGGAAATCTGGCAAAAAATCCGCCGCCGTCAACCATTCAGATATTGACGTCGTGCTGTGAATCCGTTTAACCATGGCCGTCGATTTAAGGTGACCTATGAATGCTACAACAACGGCAACCCCGGCCAACACCACTCCCTTGCAGGACAAATTAATTGACTACGTCATTGGTCACAGCGGTGCGCTCATTTCGGCGCTCGCGGTCATCATTGTCGGCCTGATCGCCGCCAGTTGGGTCGGCAAACTCGTGGATCGCTGGTTGACGCACCGGGCAATGGAACAACCCATGCGTACGCTCCTCGTTCGCATTGTGAAGCTGTTCATTTTTGCAATGGCGCTGGTCATTGCGCTCGGAACGGCCGGGATGGATGTGACGGCATTGATTGCCGGTGTCAGCGTGGCGGGCGTAGGTGTCGGTCTGGCCTTGCAGGGTGTGTTGGGCAACCTGGTTGCGGGGCTGACGATTATCTTTACCAAGCCATTTCGTGTGGGTGAATGGATCGAAATCGCCGGGGTGTCGGGGCAGGTGAAAAGCATTCAACTTTTCTCCACCACCCTTCTGCACACCGACCTGTCTCGCGTGGTCATTCCCAACCGCAAAGTCATCGGTGAAATCCTGCACAACTGTGGCAATGTCCGGCAGCTTGATCTTTCCGTCGGCGTGGCCTACGGGACGAACCTGAACGATGCCACAGCCATCGTGCGTCGCGTGTTGGTCGCCAACCCGCGCGTGCTCAAGGAACCCGCAGCCATCGTCGGCATCACCCTGCTCGGTGATTCCTCCATCAACATCGCCATCAGGCCGTGGACGAAAGTGGATGATTACATCCCGGCACAGGTGGAAATCAATCAGGCCGTGGCGGAACAACTGCGCGCCGCCGGCATCTCCATTCCATTTCCGCAGCGTGAAGTGCGGCTGCTCAACAACGCGTAACGCCAAGAAAGTTCATTTGTCTGTAGGAGACGAGGTAACGGGTCACAAATTCTTTTGGGTCTTGAACGGTGAGAGACTTCTTACGTCGTCTCCCACTAAACCGTTTAGGCTTCGACGTGCGCCTTGGTGTGCAGCATTTCCGCGTGGATTTTTGTCAGGACCCCGGCCAGGGTGGTCCAATCCGCTTCGGTGGTTTCCCAGCCGCTACTGAACCGCAGCACCCGATGCGCGTCCGCCGCCTTGAAATGCATCGCGGCGAGGACATGGGATGGCTCCTCCTTGCCGGTCGTGCAGGCCGAACCGGTGGAAACTGCAAAGCCGGCCTTGTCGAGCTTGGAAACCCAGCGGAGCTGGCTGCCTCCCGGCACGAGCGCGGAGACGGTGTTCCACAACCGCGGTGAACCTGCGCCCACAATCACTGCACCGGGCAGTTTATGCAAGAGTTGCCGCTCAAAATTCTCGCGCCAGACACCGCGCAAAATGTGTTCGCTGCGCGCGAGCTGTTTTTCGCGCGCGTCGAGCGCCGCCAGCATCGAAACAATGATCGGGACATTTTCCGTTCCCGCGCGTTGTCCGCGCTCCTGTTTGCCGCCGACAATCAGCGGTGTGACGTGGCTCTTGGCCGGGACCTTCAGGAAACCGATGCCGCGCGGTCCGCCGAATTTATGCGCCGCGCCGCTGAGGAAATCGCATTCACCCAGGCCCTTCGCGGGCATCTTGCCAATCCATTGCACCGAATCGCAGAAGAACGGCACCTCGTACTGCTGGCAGATGGCCAGTGCCTCGCGCCACGGCTGAATCACGCCGGTCTCGTTGTTTGCGGCCATCACGGCGACCACCCCCGGCCGCACGTCGCCGAGTTCAACCGTGAGCCAGTCCAGGTCAATCACCCCGGCGTGCGTGATGGGAATGAATTTCACGCGCTTGCCGAAGTAATGTTTCGACGATTCCATCACGCAGGGATGTTCGATGGGGGAAACCCAGACCTCGGCCTTCGGGTCCAGCACCTGGGCAAAGTGGTGCATCGCCATGTTGTTGGCCTCGGTCGCGCCGCTCGTCCAGATGATTTCGTTCGGCAGGCAGCCGAGGAAGCCCGCGAGCTTTTCGCGCGCCTCGATCATGGCCTTGCTGGCCGCCGCGCCAAACTGGTGCGGGCTGGACGGATTGCCGGCAATATGCTCGGTGGTGTTCAGCCAGGCGTCACGCGACTCGCGCATGACCGGCGCGGTGGCGTTATGGTCGAAATAAATCATCGGGCGGATAAGATACAATTGAACGCGGTACTTGCCAGTTTTTTTAGTAGCACCCGCGTCTCGCGGGTTCAATTCCGCGTCCGCCGAATTGCCTGGATGAGGTTGGATGCTGATAATTGGACGGATGGCGACAAAAAGGTGACGTGTTGGCCGAAGGTTTCGGGCGCGACGCCCGAAACAACCCGCCAGAGGCAGGTGCTACAACATCACTTTTCTGCCGATCAATTGGTTTAAAACCCTTTTATGTGCGGAACTGAAGGCCAACTGCTGTAATTGCGCCGGCGTTTTCCAAACTCCGATTTCGGAGGGACGAATGACACGAGTCCCTGAATTTGCCGGCTTTGAATGGGAATTTGTAGAACTCAGCCCTCCGAACTCCACGCGAAATGCTTCCAGGGTGATGCGATAGCGCGTGATGGAATGTTTTATGGTGCAAAGTGGCTTGATCTCAGAAGCTCCAAAGCCAAGCTGTTCTGCTGCCAAGGCAATTTCGGGTTTAAATTTCTGGACCGTAGCAGCCGACGTGAGTCGGCTCTGACTATGCTTGCCGGAATAATGAGCGGACTTATCCCGCTTTGCGGGACTGCTGCTTCGGCTGGGATCAATTTCCACGTTCGGGAACTCCCATAAATGTGCGTTTACGACGTCCGCGGGGCGTTGTCGGACCAGAAAACGTCCATTCCGCTCAGCGACAAAGGCCACAAAGTGGCGGGCCGTGGCGGCTCCACGTTTGCCAAGATTGGGCAGCTCGTTCATGCGATTTTTCCGGAAGGCAACACATAGCTTTTTAACCGGGCAGACGGCACATTGCGGGTTTCGCGGCGTGCAAACCAGCGCGCCGAGTTCCATCAGCGATTGGTTCAAAAAGGAACAAGCGTTCATTTCGCGCGAAGGCCGCGAAGATTTTTTCTCCTTTGCATCCTTCGCGGTCTTCGCGCGACAAACCAGTTTTTCGGCAATTTGCCAAAGCAACGAATTGGTTTCCTTCTCCTTCGGGTTTTCCGCGATGCCAAAGATGCGGGTCAGTACGCGGATGACATTGCCGTCGAGAATGGGCGTGGGCTGGTTGAAGGCGATGCTGCAAATCGCGCCGGCGGTATAACGGCCAATGCCCGGCAACGCGAGGACATCATCAAAGTTTTGCGGGAACTTGTAGGAGACGACGTGAGGAGTCTCTGATTTCGTTTTGGTTTGAGACTCGTTACCTCGTCTCCTACGGGTTTTTGAGTTGGCGTTCCGCCGCGCGACAATCTGCCTTGCGGCCTGTTGCAGATTGCGGGCGCGGTTGTAATAGCCGAGTCCTTCCCACAGCTTGTGGATTTTGTCCGGGCCGGCTTTGGCAACAGCTTCGACGGTCGGCAATTCACGCAACCAGCGTTCCCAGTACGGAATTACGGTTTTAACCTGGGTCTGCTGGAGCATGATTTCGGAGACCCAGATGGCGTAAGGATCGCGGGTCCGCCGCCACGGCAGGTCGCGGGCGTTGACGGAAAACCAGTCCAGCAAAAGCGGAACGAGCTTTGCCAGTTTTGAGTTTTGCAGCCGTCGCGCCGGAGCGGCGCTATGGCTCGCCGTAAAGGCGGAAGTTTTGAGTTTTGAGTTGGAACTCATTTTTCGCGTCCGGATTATTGCCGCAAAGAGGCGCAAAGAGCACAAAGATTTTATCAGTATTTGAACCCCGGATTACGCGGATTGCACGGATTCAATTTTTATCTGCGAAATCCGCGTAATCTGCGGTTAAAAACTTTTTGTGTCTTTTGCGCCTTTTTGCGGCTATTTCTTTTTGCAGTGAAACCGCTGAGTTCTTACACGTGCAAGCTGACCGACGAACAGGCGTCGGCCCTCGACGCGGCCTTGCGCGCGCGCCAATGGAAGGCCCGTACGGTGCCGTATGCGCGGTTTGCCTATGAATCCGACCAGGCCAACATCGTTTTTTACGAGAGCGGCAAGCTGGTGGTGCAGGGGAAAGGGACGCAGGAATTCATCGAGTTCGTCCTGGAACCGGAAATCCTGAAACAGGCCCGCTTGGGCTACGAAACTGTCATGAATCCCGAATTGCTGCTCCCGCGGATTGGCGTGGACGAAAGCGGCAAGGGCGATTTCTTCGGACCGCTGTGCATCGCCGGGGCGTACATCAACGAGAGCATGGTCAAGGCTTGGCAGGATGCCGGCATCCGTGATTCCAAGAACATCTCCAGCGACAAAAAAATCGCCGAACTGGCGGTAAAAATCCGCAAAACGCCCGGTTGCGTGGTGAACACGGTGGTGATTGGTAATGAAGCTTACAACCGGCTTTACGCAAAGATGAAAAGCGTGAATGCGATCCTGGCGTGGGGCCATGCGCGCGTGATTGAAAATCTGATGGGCCAGCGGCACCGGATGAATCCTCCGCCGGTGAAGGCCATCAGCGACCAGTTCGCCGCAAAAAAGGAAGTGGTGGCCAAGGCGTTGATGGCTTTGGGGCGGGAGATTGAGTTGGTTCAACGGCACAAGGCGGAGGAAGACCTGGCGGTGGCGGCGGCTTCCATTCTGGCCCGGGACGAGTTCGTGAAGGGCCTGGCGAAACTGGAAAAGCAATTCAATGTGGAACTGCCGAAAGGCGCTTCCAGCGCCGTTGACGAAGCGGCGAAGAAATTTGTCACCGAACAGGGAGCAGAAAACCTGTCAAAAATCGCCAAGGTCCATTTCCGCACGGCCTTGCGCGCGCAGGGCCTGCCCGAGCCGCCGAAGAAGGAATGGCGGCGTGGCTAAGCCGAATTTTATCGAACTGCCGGATTGCGAGCCGATCCCGATTCTTTACGAGGACCGCTCGGCGCTGGCGATTGACAAGCCGCCCGGCTGGATGCTTGCGCCGGTTTCGTGGCAGAACACGTCGCGCAATCTGCAGGCGGCCATTGAATCCTCGATCGCCGGGCGCGATTTTTGGGCGCGCTCGCGCGGCCTGAAATTTCTCCGTTACGTCCATCGCCTCGACGCGGACACGAGCGGCATTTTGCTGTTCGCCAAAAGTCCCGGTGCGGTCGACAGATTTTTTGAATTGTTCGAGGGCCGGAAAATGGAGAAAACGTACCTGGCCGTGGTCGTTGGCGTGCTGAAGCAAAAGTCATGGACCTGCCAACTCAAACTCGCGCCGGATAAAAAGCGATTCAGGAAAATGAAGGTGAACGAGCGTTTTGGCAAGGAGTCTGAAACGCATTTTAAATTTTTGGAAACGCGCGGACGATTTTCATTGATCGAGGCAAAACCGGTCACCGGCCGCACGCACCAGATTCGTGTGCATTTAGCCGAATCCGGTCTGCCCATTGTCGGCGATGAGCTTTATGGAAAGTTGGAGAACAATTTGCCACTCGGCTTGCGGGCCGTACGGCTGGCTTATGTGGATCCGTTTACCAAAAGGCCCGTGGAAATCCACGCGCCGACGGAACCGTTCCTGAAGGAATACGGATTTACAGCAATGTAGTGTCGAGCCTGCGGCTCGATCCAATTTGGCCACAGGCCGAACGCTACAAATTAATCCGCGTATTTCACACTGCAACCGTAAGGTTTGGTTTCCGTAATGGCCACCGGTTTGTCGGCCAGCAACGCGTCAATGGCGGCGCTGACGTAGTTCTGCGCCTTGGTGGGGTCGTGGAACGGATCGGGCTGGTCGTCGATCGCGCCGGCATAGACCAGCACGCCGTCCTTGTTGATGACGTACATGTCCGGCGTGGTTTTCATGTCATAAAGGTGGCCGACGGCGCCGGAACTGTCGTCAATCCACGCGGTCACATCCATTTTTTCCGCGGCCATTTCCGCCCGGGCCTGTTCCGGCGTGCGATGGCTGAAATTTTTCGGATTCACGGAATTCACCAGCAACCACACGACTCCTTTGGTTGCGAGGTCGCGCTGCATGGCCTGCATCGCGCCGGTTTTGTATTGGTTGTGACAGTACGGACAGTCGGAGTTGTACGATTCGAGCACGACGATTTTGCCTTTGTAATCGCTGAGGTGAATCGTTTTGCCATTGATGTCCTGGGCCGTGAAATCCGGCGCGGGTTTGCCGACTTCCACTGCCGATGCCGCCGAGGCCAGAGTTAGGGCGGCCAACAAGGTAAATACAGTTTTCATAATCATCAGTTTAATTACAGTTTAGATTGTCAGAGTACAAGACGTATTTCACCGTCGTTTGGTTCAAAAAAATTGCTTACTTGGCCGCCTGGTCAAGCGCGTCCAGCACAACGCCTGGCGTCAAGAGTGCCGGCAACACAATTGGTTGTGTATCAACCTCTTTTGGATAGACCAGAACCAACGGCACACCGGCGCGACCGTAGCGGTTCAGTTCCGCCGTGATGTTGTCGGGAAAATGCGTGTAATCGCCGACCAGCGCCACGGCGTTGATTTCCTTCAATTTTGCACGGACCGAGGAGACGTCGATGGCGATTTTTTTGTTCACCTGGCAGGTCAGGCACCAGTTGGCGGTAAAATCCACGAGCACGGGATGGCCTTCGCTTTGCGCCTTCGCGACGGCGTCCGGGCTCCACGTCTGCCAGTCAATGCCATCCGGAGAAGTGGCAGTTGAATCCGCGACGGTCATTGGTTCGCGCCAATGCAACTGGTTTTCCAGCGCGAAGGCGTATCCGCCAATCAACAAAATGAGCACAATGGCCAGAGCGACACCTTTGCCGGTCCGGCCACGCTGGACAAACGAGCCAAAAATCCACGCCGCAAACGCCATCAGGACGAGAAAAACGCCGAGCCACAGGACGTTCGTGCCATAATCATCGGCGGCAAGATTGAAGAGCCACACGGCCGTCAACAACATCGGAAAGCCCATGGCGATTTTGAACTTCTCCATCCACGGGCCCGGCTTGGGCAGGAATTTCATCCACGCCGGGTTCCAGCTCAGCACGATATAAGGCGCGGCGAGACCCAATCCGACAAACAGGAAAATCAGCACAATCAGCGATGGGCTTTGGGCGAAGGCAAAGCCGAGCGCCGGCGCCAGGAACGGCGCGGTGCAGGGTGTGGCCAGGGCCGTCGCCAGCAAGCCGTTGAAAAAAGCGCCGGGGGCGCCCTGTTTGGAAGCGAGTTGCCCGGCCGCGCTCAAAGCCTGACCGCCGAGGGTGACATCGAATATGCCGAACAGATTCAGTGCCACCAGCGTGATGAGCGAGGTAAGCACGACGATGAAGACCGGGCTGCCAAATTGCATTCCCCAACCGGCATGGTGTCCGGCGGCCTTAACGCCAATGACCACGGCAGCCAGTACCAGAAACGATACCAGCACGCCGGCGGCATAAACTAATCCGAGTACCCGGACGCGGCCGGGCTCGCGTTGCGCGTGGTTGATGAAGCCAAGTATTTTTAACGCGATGACCGGCAACACGCACGGCATGATGTTGAGAATCAACCCGCCGATAAAGGCGTAGAGCAGCATTTTCCACAACGGCTGCGGCGGTAGGACAGGCGTCGCGCCTGTCTCCATATTCTGGCCAAGGGAATCGGAAACAGGCGCAACGCCTGTCCCGCTTTCAGAAGCGATTTCAGCGGCGGGAGCGTCTTCGCTGACCGGCATCTTGACCTCAAACCCCTCGCGTTGACCGCTGATCTCCATGACGGCCACACCGCCGATTTCTTTGGGCCAATCGCCGGAAAATTTTTGCACTGTCTTGCCAAGGCGGATTTTGCCGGCCCCGGCGGGAAGATTATCGGTCGCAGCTTGAACGTCAAAGTTGGCGTTGGCGTGGGGGAAAAAGTCGGCTTGAGTGGTTTTGTCCAGCGTGGACCATCCAAGGATCAATGGTCGCGTGTCGCCGTTGGCCGGGCCTTTCCACCATGCGCCTGCCCGCAAACTGTCGCCGGGTTGCGGCGTCTTGCTTTTCCACGAATCAATGGTCGCCGCATCAGCGGAAATCCTGGTTTCATTGCTGACATTGAGCGTGGCTTCAATACTGGCGCTGCCGGGGACGCACTCTTCCTTGCATTCGAGCCACGTGACATTCGCCTTCAGATCGAGCGGGCCGGCCGGCGAATTGGATGCCAGCGTCAGTGGTACGAGCAAGACGACCTCACGGTTGTAACCGTAAGTGGTGACTTCGGCGGGCGGGAGTTTCTCGGGCAACGGCCATTGAGTTTCACCGGCGGTAACACCGGGTGGCAATTGCCATTTAATTTCCGTGGCCATGCCGGCCTCGCCGGGATTTTTCCAGTATGTGTGCCAGTCTGGATCCATCTTCATGTCCACGCCGGCCCAGATCGTGTCACCGGGCCGGACCGTATCGGCGGACAACAGCAACTGCACCTGCGTATGCGCGGCGTTGACAGTAAGGGCCAGGAGACAAAGCCAGCCTGACAAGATGATTCCGATGCGTCGCACACCGATTAGATGCCAGATTGGGACAAACGTTTGAAGTGATTTCGTGTTGAACTGTATCCATCCCTGGCCCAGGCCCTCTCCCCAAGGATAGAGAGTATAATCGCCAGCCTGTCGGCAAATCGTGAGTCGCAAAAATACAAATGTCAGGCACTTAACAGTTCCTTCTCCCCGGGGGAGAAGGGCAGGATATGGGCGATTCCAAACCCATTTGCGCTCCGGTGTGATCGATCATCATCCTGAAAATGTCCGGACGGCTCATCCGAATTGATAATCCCGCCCGATACCATAACCTGAACCCACTGATGCCGATCGAACCCAGTTCCGTTTACCAATGGTTGCGCGCGGGCGACGAAATCTTTCCGGCGATGCTTGCGGCGATTGACGCGGCCTCCCAATCGGTCTGCCTGGAGATCTACACGTTTGAAGAATGCCCGTTGGGACGCGACTTTCGCGAGGCATTGTTGCGCGCCGGCGGGCGCGGCGCGCATGTGCGGGTGCTGGTGGACTCGGTGGGTTCGTATTTTTTGCCCGGACATTTCTGGGACTCGCTGCGAAGTGCGGGCGGTGAAGTGCGCCTGTTCAATCCGATGGCCTTGAAGCGATTCTGGATTCGCAATCACCGCAAGCTGCTCATATGTGATGAACGGGTGGCGTTCGTGGGCGGCTTCAACATCTCGCCGGAGTACGAGGGCGACGGCGTGAACGATGGCTGGTGGGACGTCGGGTTGAAGATGGAAGGGCCGTTGGCGGCGCGGTTGGCGTCGTCCTTTGACGACATGTTCGCGCGCGCCGAGTTTCGTCACCGGCATTTTATGCGCTGGCGCAAATCCAGCGCCCGACGGGCCGTGCTGTTGCCGCGGGAACAGATTTTGTTCAGCGGGCCGGGGCGCGGCCAGAGTCCCCTCAAACGCGCCTTGCGGGAGGATTTGGCGGACGCAAAAGACGTGCAGATCATGGCCGCCTATTTTCTGCCGTCGTGGCGGTTGCGGCACGATTTGATGCGGGTCGTCGGCCGCGGCGGGCGGGTGCAATTGATTCTGGCCGGCAAGTCGGACGTGCTGCTTTCCAAGCTGGCCGGGCAGAGCCTGTATCGGCGATTGCTGCGGGCTGGCGTGGAGATTTACGAATATCAACCGCAGATTCTGCATGCGAAGCTGTTCATCGTGGACGATGCGGTTTACAACGGTTCCAGCAATCTCGACACGCGCAGTTTGCAAATCAATTACGAATTGATGATCCGTTTTGCAAACGGGGAAATCGCGAAACAGGCGCGTGCGATTTTTGCGGACACCCTCAAACACTGTCGGCGGGTGTCACGGGAGGAATGGCGCCAATCGCGCACATTTTGGCAGAAAATGAAACAACGCTGGGCTTATTTTCTGTTGAGCCGGATTGATCCCTATGTGGCCCGGCGGCAATGGCGCGGGTTGCCGGACTGACTGATACCATGCGTTTGTGGACAGTGCATCCGAAGTATCTGGACGCCCAAGGGCTGGTGGCGCTTTGGCGCGAGGCGTTGCTGGCGCAGAAAGTTCTGAGCGGTGCGACCCGCGGCTATAAACATCACCCGCAACTCTTCCGCTTTGCCAAAACGAAGCGTCCGTCCGCGGCCCTGGCGGCATACTTAAAAGCCGTTCACAGGGAAGCGCTGCGGCGCGGTTACAAATTCGACGCCTCGAAAATCGGCCGGCTTCATTTTCGCGGCCGGTTGTACGAAACCCGCGGGCAATTGCTCTATGAATGGCGGCACTTGAAACAAAAGCTGAAGCGGCGCGACCCCCAACGGCTTCGTGAATTGATAGTGGTAAAGATTCCTGCGCCGCATCCGCTGTTCAGGATTGTGCCCGGTAAAATTCGGCCCTGGGAAAAAATTATCCCGGCGGAAAAATAAATATCACGCCGGGGTATTTGCCGATTGGCGGTTTTGCACTAACTTAAGGTCATGGAGTGGCTTAACATTATCGCCGGACTGGCCGTGCTGTTTTTCGGCCGCCGGCTGTTCTGGCTGTTCGTGGGATGCGTTGGCTTCATTGTCGGTTTTGAAATTGCCAGCGAGGTTCTACAGGGGCCGCCGGCCTGGCTGATCCTGCTCATCGCAGCGGGCGTGGGTGTGTTCGGCGCCGTTGCCTCCATCTTTCTCCAACGCGTCTTCGTCGTCGTTGCCGGATTTTTCGCCGGCGGATATTGTCTGTCCACGCTGGCGCCGGCCGCGTTGCACGTGAGCGGTGAGGTTGCCATGTGGGTTACGTTTGCCGTGGGCGGATTGCTTGGCGCCATTTTGTCCATCGCCTTGTTGGATCCGGCCCTGATTGCCCTGTCAGCGCTCGCTGGTGCGACGGCGGTTTCCCAAAATGTCCCGCTCGCACCATCGGCCCGGGCACTGCTGTTCGTCGTGCTGCTGGTTTTGGGAATCGTGGTCCAGACTGGACAATATACGCGGGAAACCAAACCCCAACGTTCGCAATCGGCAAAATGAGGTGTTTCAATAGCGCGACCGCAAATTCCATTCGTTCATCAGATCGCGCGGAATTTCCGATAAAAACCGCGACGGATGTTGCATGGCGTCGCCGCCGGAACTGCCAAAGCTGGCGCGAATCAGCGGGTAAATCAGGTAGAGCTCGTTCCGCGCGCGGGTGATGGCCACGTAAAACAGCCGGCGTTCCTCCTCCTCGCCCTCATCGGCGTTGAGCGTGCGCTCGGAAGGAAACAATCCGTCGCAGAGCATGATCACGAACACGGCGTCGAACTCCAAACCCTTGGCTTGATGAATGGTTGAAAGCCGGAGTTGCTCGGTATCGCGATCCGCAGTCTTGTCATCCTCAGCCTCGACGTTGGTGAGCAGCGCGAGCTGGGTCAGGAAATCTTCGACCGAATTGAACTGGTAGGCGAAGATGGCCAGCTGTTCCAAATCCTCCAGGCGCAGGCGGTAATTGGCGTAGGTTTCCTTGAGATAATCGTCATAGCCCGCATCAATCACCAGTCGCAACATCTTCGCGGCGCTTTGGCGGACGGTCGCGTCTTCCAACTGGGAAATGGTGGCGACGAATTGCGCCCAGGCGGTCGCCGCCTTGGCCGGGATGGATTTGGCGCAGGACTGCAGCGCCGCCGCAATGCGCGGCGGAAGATGGGAGTTGGGAGATGGGAGTTGGGGGTTATCGACGGTTGCTGGCTGATTTTCCATCTTCGATCTCCCATCTGCTATCTTCTCGGAAAAAATCTTCCAGATTTTGTCCGCGCCCTTGGCGGCAATACCGGGCAGCAACTGCGCGAGCCGTTTGAAGGCGATTTCGTCCTGTGGATTCACAACCATTTTCAAATAGGCCGTGGCGTCCTTGATATGGGCCTGTTCGAAGAACCGGATGCCGCTGGTGATGGAGAAGGGGATATTGCGCTTGGTGAGTTCGAGCTGCAATTCGAGCGCGTGAAAATGCGAGCGGTAAAGCACGGCCACCTGGTTCAGATTCACGCCTTCCTCGCGCAGTTCGAGCACGCGCTGGGCGATAAAGGCCGATTGCTGCATGGCGTCCGTGCAGGCGACCAGCGCCGGTTTCAGGCCGGATTTGCGCGCAGGCGTGAGTTGTTTGGTGAACTGGTTCCGGTTGGAGGCGATGGCGGCGTTGGCGACCTTGAGGATTTCCGGCGTACTGCGGTAATTGGTTTCAATCTTGAATACCTTCGCCCCGGGATATCGTTTTGGAAATTCCAGGATGTTGGCAAAATTCGCGCCGCGCCAGGCGTAGATACTCTGTGCGTCATCGCCGACGACGGTGACGTTATGGTGCCGCGCGGCAAGCAGGTCAATCAGGTCGCTCTGCAGCTTGTTCGTGTCCTGGTATTCGTCCACGAGAATGAACTGGAAGCGGCGCTGGTAATGTTCGCGCACCTCGGTATGCTCCTGCAACAGCTTGAGCCAGAGCGCGAGCAGGTCGTCGAAATCCATTGCGTTGGTGGCGCGCTTGCGTTTGACGTAACGCTGCGCGAGGTCCGCAATGGGCGCGGCGAATTGCGAAAAATAGTCGTATTGCGATTCAAGGATGTCATCCGTCGTCTTGTGGGTGTTGACGGCGAGTGAAAAGATTTCATTGAGCACCTCCGGCTTCGGAAAATGAGTGCCTTTGGTCTCAATCCCCGCGTCGACGATGTTGGCCTTGATCAAATCCTTGGCGTCGTCGCGGTCGAGAATCGTGAAATCGCGGCGGTAACCGAGCAGGTCGGCGTGCGCGCGCAGGATCCGCGCGCCGATGGAATGGAATGTTCCGCCCCAAAGCTCGCGCAATTCATGGCCGAGCAAATCCGCGACGCGGCGCATCATTTCGCCGGCGGCCTTGTTGGTGAACGTCAGCAACAGGATGCGGTCGGCGGGGATGCCCTGTTCGAGCAGGTACGCGACGCGGTAGGTGAGCGTGCGGGTTTTACCCGAGCCGGCGCCGGCGATGACCAGGGCCGGACCGGGCGGTGCGGTGACGGCGGCGAGCTGTTGCTCGTTCAACTCACGCGCGTAATCAATCTGCAAATGGACGGCAGAATGGAACGGTTCCAGAACATACTCATGCGACATGGGCGGCAATTGAAATGGGAAACAGTTTAAGACGAAAGAAAATTCTAGCCACAGATGAAACACAGATGGACACGGATTTTGGTAGGGCTGACCTGCCGGTCAGCCGGATACGCGGCAGGGCGTCCCTATTATCTCAATAAACCAGCACCAGTACCGCCGCTCGTGTAGGAGTCGAGATAACGAGACTCATTTCAGCTGGAGCGTTTACATTTATGATGTAGCGCAGGCTTTCCAGCCTGCGGGTTTTGGCGACTTTCCAGTCGCCAGTTTCGTACGGACGGAACACGGGACAAGAATGTCCCTAAACCCGCAGGCAAGAATGTCTGCGCTACATGAAATTCGTGTCAAAAGTCCTTCGTTGCCTTCGCATGCTGCGCGCGCCATTTTGGAAACGTGAACGATTTGGGCAAATGTCTGGTGATGGCCGGGTTGCTGCTGGCGGCGGTGGGCGTGTTGTTGTGGTCGGGCTTTGGCAAAGGCTGGCTCGGGCGTTTGCCCGGCGATGTCAACTATTCCAAGGGTGATTTCAGTTTTCATTTTCCCATCGTCACCTACCTGATTTTGAGCGTGATTTTGACGTTGCTGCTGTGGCTGTTTAGGAAATGAAACGGCTGGTTTCGCGCGAAGAACGCGAAGGCGGCGAAGGATGAAGCAGTTTCAGGTCTTCGTTGACTTCGCGTTCGTCGCGCGACCCAATTGTTTTCCTTGTTGAGTTATTCGACGTTTATTCTTAATTTCCTCACATGGAACAGACGCAACCGTCGCAATTGGCGCAATACATCCCGGTGCTCATGCTGCTCGTCGCGGCCATCGGCTTCGCGGTCGGCGTGCTGGCCATCTCGCCTTTGCTCGGCAAATCCGGCAAACGAACCAAGGCCAAGGACACGGCCTATGAATGCGGCAAGGACCCCATCGGCGAAGGCGGCGCGCGGTTTTCGGTGAAATTTTATCTCGTGGCCATGCTGTTCATCCTCTTCGACATCGAGGTCGTCTTCATGTACCCGTGGGCAGTTGTTTACCGCCAAATGCTCGCCGAGCACGCCACGCGGAATCTAATTCTGGGCTCGATGGTGTCGTTCCTGGCGATTTTGTTCGCTGGTTACGTTTACGCGCTGAAGAAAAAAGCGTTCGACTGGAAGTCTTAAAAGACGAGGAGATGGGAGATGGCAGTTGGAAGTTAGGGTTTTTCCACCGTCCCCAGCTCCCAACTGCTAACTTCCAACTCCTGATTTATGGATTCTATAAAATTCGGTACCTCCGGCTGGCGCGGCATCATCGCGCGCGATTTCACCTTCGACAACGTCCGCCTCGCCACCCAGGGCATCGCCGACTATCTGAATTACGAACTCCGAACTCCGAACTCCGAACTTCACGGGCGCAAGCCCGTTGTCATTCTAGGTCATGACACGCGCTTTCTCGGTCGCGAATTTTCCCTGGCCGCCGCCGAAGTGCTCGCCGCGAACCGACTCAAACCGCTCCTGTGCAATCGCGACACGCCTACTCCCGTCATCGCGCACACCATCCGCCATCGGAAAGCGGCCGGTGGCATCAACATGACCGCCAGCCATAACCCGGCGGAGTACCAGGGCCTGAAATTTTCCACGAGTAACGGCGCGCCCGCTACGCCCGAAGTGACCAAACAAATCGAAGCGTACATTGCGAAGCTTCAGTCACAGGGCTGGTCGTTCAACGGCGCAGTCATTGGCACGTATCAATGCCCGACATTTGATCCGCAGCCGGATTATTTCAAACAACTGCACAAGCTCATCGACTTTGCGGCGCTCAAAAGGGCGAAACTCAAGGTGGCTGTCGAACTGGAATATGGCACCGGTCGCGGTTATCTCGATCACCTGCTCGAAAGCGTCGGCGCCAAAGTGACAGTTTTTCACGGTGAAATTAATCCGCTGTTCGGCGGGCATCATCCCGAACCGAACGCCGCCGGCATGGCCGACGTCAGCAAATTCGTTCGCAGCGGCAAGGCCCAGATGGGTCTCGGTCTCGACGGCGACGCCGATCGATTTGGTATTGTGGACAAAGACGGCACCTGGCTGACGCCAAACCAGATTCTCGCGCTGGCGTTATATCATTTGAAAAAGAACCGCGGCTGGACGGGTGCGGTGGTGCGCACCGTGCCGACGAGTCATCAGGTGGACGCCGTCGCCGAATTGCTCGGCGTGAAAGTTTACGAAACGCCGGTCGGCTTCAAATACATCGGCGCGTTGATGGAAAGCGAACCCATCATCGTCGGCGGTGAGGAATCCGGCGGCTTGAGCGTGAAGGGCCACGTGCCGGAAAAGGACGGCATTCTCGCTTGCCTGCTCATGGCCGAATTGGTCGCCACCGAAAGAAAGTCGCTCGGCCAGATTTTGAAGGAGCTTTCGAAACAAATCGGCGAATTTTATACCGACCGCATCAACGTCAGCTTCGCGCCGGAGAAAAAGGACGCATTGCTGGCGAAACTTGGCAGCGGCCTGAAAAACATCGGGGCGTTCAAGGTGGAAAAATTCATCACCACCGACGGATTCAAATTCCTGTTGCCGAACCGCGAGTGGGTGGCCTTCCGCGCCAGCGGCACCGAACCGCTCATCCGCTGCTACATCGAGGCGAAATCCAAGTCCGGGCTGAAGAAACTTCAAGCTGCCTGCCGCCAGGTGTTGGCGGTTTGATCGGTTTTGACGCGAGAGTAGAAGTACGTTGAAAATAGCCCAGTGCTTTAGCACTGGGTAACCCGGTCGGAAAACCGAACAAAGTCCCGTCAGGGACGAAAGAGTCATGCACTCATTCAACAGTTGCCGGATGCATTGCGTATTCTCCACCAAGGAACGGCGGCCTTGGCTCGACTCAAACATTCGCGAACGGCTCTGGCCTTATCTTGGCGGCATCGCGCGTGAAAATGATATGAAAGCTTTGGCCATCGGTGGCGTGGCTGACCATGTGCACGTGCTTTTGAGCCTGCCGCCAACACTTTCCGTTTCCAAGGCGATGCAATTATTGAAGGGCAACTCGTCAAAATGGTTGCGGGAGACGTTTCCCGAACTGTTGCGCGAGGATTTTGCGTGGCAGGAAGGATTTGGCGCCTTCAGCATTGGTGTATCCGGTGGGCAGGAGACCGTTCGCTATATTCAGACGCAGGAGGAACATCATCGGCAACGGAGCTTTCGCGAGGAATTGGAAATGTTTTTACAGAAACACGGATATGATGTAGAGGCAGAGGGGTTGGGATGATTTTCTTTCGTCCCTGTCGGGACTTTATCATTTGTTGGGGCTGTTTACCCAGCCATAAATGGCGGGCTATTTTCGAGACGATGCGGTTCCTGCATCTGCTTAAGGAATTCCAAGTAAAATCCCGGCTCAAACTTTCCGCGACTTCCGGAGCTTTGCCACTTCCGCATGCGCGAGCACCACGTCCGGGTCGCGTTGCAGGGCCTGATAATAATGCCCGGAAAACCCGTCGCTGCTTTCCAACACCACCAGCAGCAGGTCCGATTGGCGCACCAGGGCGTCAACCTTGTCCGGGGTCAACGGTTCTTCCGCGTCCAGGGCCTCGTCCATGGCGACGATGAGTTGGGACAGCGGGTGCAGCCAGGCAAACCATGGGTCGTTGGTGAGGAGTTGCAAAAAATGGTTCGGCGACGGGATCTGGCCCATGGTCTTTTCGTAACCCACTTTCTCCGAGTCAACCAGCGCCTTGTGCAATTTTAGCAAGGCATGACGAAGTTCAGTCAGACGTTGCCGGATGCCTTCCGGCTCCGATGCGGTGGTTGTTTTCTTTTTCATCAATAACTCGGCTCAGGGCGATTTCTTTCTGGCTTTCTGAGTGGCAATGGCTTCGGTGAACCAGAGGACCTCGTCGAGAAACGCCGCCGCCTGTTTTTCGTAGGCGGCATCGTTGGGCGTTCCATCCTCCTGGAAGCTGTCGTGTATCCGGGAAACGGACAGGCTTTCCGGGATCGGAAAGGCGCCCATGCCAATCGTCACCAGGCGCAACTGGGCCAGGCAGTTGATGCCACCGAAGCCGCCTGCGGAAACCGTCACGATGCCGACCGGTTTGCGTTCGTATTCCGGCAGCAGGTAATCTAGCGCGTTTTTGAGCACGCCGGGATAGCCGTTGTTGTATTCCGGGGAAACGATGATGAGCGAATCCGCACGGCCGATTTTGTCGCCAAATTCCTGCAGGCGCGGCGGCGGGTCGTCGCGGCGATGCAGGCGTTCCTCCATGATGGGAAAGTTGTATTCCAGCAAGTCGAGCAGTTCCGTACTTACGCCATCTCGTTGTTGCAATCGCGCCAAAACAAAGCGCGCCACCTTGATGCTTTGCCGGTCCCGGCGCGTGCTGCCGGCAATGATGGGAATGTAATACATGCGTTAAATCACCTTGTTCGGTCCACGGCGGATTTTGCGATGACGCAGTTTAAAATGGCAAGCCGTGTTTTTCCATTTACAAATGACGAGCGCATCTGTGACACACGCACCCGATGGCAACAATCCCCCTCGCCCCGCCCAAGCGGGGAGAGGGCCGGGGCGAGGGGATTCGAGCCCGTAAATATTGGCCTCCTCACCCCGCCCCGCTCCTCCCTCGAAGAAGGAGCGGGAGAAAAAACGGTGCGTGTGCCACGATACACCCGCAAATGACCAGCGGCGGCTCACGAATTTCCGATCAAGATTCCCGCCAGAAAAACCAGCGCGCCGCCCAGTGCGATTTGCAGCACGGCTGAGACCAGCGGCGTGTCCATGAACCGGTGCCGAATCCAGGAGATGAGGCCCAGTTCCACCAGCACCACCACCACGGCAACGCTGGTAGCGGTTCTGAAGCTGGGGATCAGGTAGGGCAGGGTATGGCCGATACCGCCCAACGTAGTCATCAGGCCGCAAACGAGCCCGCGCGCCCACGGATGGCCGCGGCCGGTCAGGCTGCCATCGTCGGACAACGCCTCGGCAAAACCCATGCTGATGCCCGCGCCAACACTGGCGGCCAGACCCACAAGAAAAGTTTGAAAACTGCTGTGGGTGGCAAATGCGGCGGCGAAGAGCGGCGCCAGCGTTGAAACCGAACCGTCCATCAAGCCGACCAGACCCGGTTGAATGACCTGCAGGAGGAACAGCCGTTTCTGCTGCGCGGATTCGGTTTCACTGAGTTTGGTCAGGGTGATTTCTTCCGCCGTATGCGCGTGATTGCGTTCCTCCTCCGCCAGGTCACCCAACAATTGCCGGATGCCGGTATCGGTGGCACGGCGGGCGGCGGCTTCGTAAAAGCGCCGGGTTTCCACTTCCATGGTCTCGGCGGTCTTTTGGACGGTCTTCAAGCCGAGCGGCCGCACGAGCCAGACAGGTCTTCGGTCAACAAAACCGCGCACGTCCTGCCGCCGGATGTGTGGGACGTGGTCGCCGAAGCGGCTTTTGAAAAGTTCCAGCAGGCGGTGGCGGTGGCCGTCCTCCTCGCGGCGCATGACGCGGAATTTTTCGGCCTGCTCGGGATAATTGGCTTGCAGGCCGTCCACAAAATCTTCGTAGATGCGGGCATCCTCCTCTTCGAGTGAAATGGCGAGGGCGAGGATTTCCTGTTCCGTCAAACTGTCGAATGTTTTCATGCGTAATTAACTTTTGGCTGTTCAAGATAAGCGCCCCTCGCCCCGTCCCTCTCCCCGCTGGGCGGGGAGAGGGTGGCCAGCGGCCGGGTGAGGGGATGGTATTCTAGGTTCGAATTTTTTGGTCATCGAAACTTCTCGATTCACAAATACGGCGAAAATAACCGGGCGATGGCGTCGCGCAATCGGGGCAGGAACGGCCGTCCATCCGACTCAGCCAGGGTCACTTCGCGGGCGTGGCGAAGTTTTTGTTCAATCACCGATGCCATCCGCTGCGCGAACTCGCGGCCATAGCATTCAACATTCAGCTCAAAATTCAACCGCAGACTGCGCGCGTCCCAGTTGGCCGAGCCGAACAAAACCCAGTGACCATCCACGATCATCAGTTTGGAATGGTCAAACGGCGGCGGCGTGAGCCAGAGACGGCAGCCGCGTTCGAGCACCTGCCACCACATGGCGCGCGACGCCCAATGGACGAACGGCAGATTATTTTTGGCGGGCAGGATGATGTCCACGCGCACGCCGCGCAGCGCCGCCAGATTCAACCCCGAGACGAGCGCCGGGTCCGGCAGAAAATACGGCGTGACAATTTGCACGGACGTTTGCGCCTCCGCCAGCGCAGCCAGCAACGTCCATCGCGCCTTTTCAAAATCGCCGTCCGGGCCGTCCGTGATGACCCGGGCGATGACCTCGCCGCCTTCGGACATTTCCGGAAGCCATTCGCTGCCTTTGAGAATTTCCCGGGTACAAAACGCCCAATCATTGACGAAAGACTCCTGCAACTGGGTGACGACCGGGCCTTGGACACGGAATTGCAAATCCTGGACCGGGCCTTTGGGGTGGTCGGCGAGCACATTGCCGTGGCGGATATTCATGCCGCCGGTAAAGGCCATTTCTCCATCCACGATGAGCATTTTGCGATGGTTGCGGAGATTGATGGTGGCCGCGCGCCACGGCGTCAGCAGCGACGCCGGGAGAAACCGGGCGTGGGGAATTTTTGCGTGGCGCAATCTTCCCGTGATGGGCGGCCACGAATAGCGCGTCCCGGCGGCGTCAATCAACACCCGCACTTGAACTCCGCGCTGGACGGCGCGCGCGAGCGCGGCCACGAATGCCTGCCCGCTGGGGTCGTTGTCGAAAATGTAGGTCGAGAGCGATATGGTTTTTTGTGCGGACTCGATGGCGGCCAGCATGGCAGGAAAAGCTTCATCGCCGTTGACCAGCGGTTCAATCTGATTGCCCGGGATCAACGGTCGGGCGACGACCCGGCTCACCACCCGGGCGAGCATCCGCAGATGTTCGGCGCCGGCATGTTCGGGTTCGCCAAGATTTTCCGGGACCGGCCGGTTCAAGGTTTTATGAACGCCCAGAGACTGTGCGCGCCGGCGGATGCGGTTGACCCCCATCGCGAGGTACGCGAGCGGGCCGAACACCGGCAGCAGCCAGATAAAACCGATCCACACGGTGGCGGCGCGGGAATCGCGCTTGTGGAGGAGGGCATGAATGGAAGCGAGCAGGGAGGCCAGAAAATCGAAGCCCGCAGCCAGATGAGGCCAGAACCGGGAAATATGCTCAAGCCAGTCCACGCCTTTTTATTGGCTAAATCGCGCTCCGACGCAAGTGTGCTGTCTAAATGGTTTATCATCATATGCCATTTCTCAACATTTTGATTGGAACCAAACGCGCCCCTCGCCCCGTCCCTCTCCCCGCCCCGCGGGGTGAGGGTGTCCGGCAGGACGGGTGAGGGGATCCATAGAATCGCTGAACAAACCTGTATTCATGCACGGAACAGGGTTGGTCGTAATCGGGTTAAAAAGGATCCAGATTAGGGATTAGAACACTACCGCCGCAACGGACGCGGTTGCGTCCGTGCGGCGGTTCGATTCCTCTCTGACCCGCAATTGTGGTCAGGCAACCGTGATGTCTTTGTCGAGATAAACGTCCTGAATCAGGTTCAGCAGTTTTATGCCTTCCTTTAGCGGACGCTGAAACGCCTTGCGGCCGGAAATGAGTCCCATGCCGCCGGCGCGTTTGTTGATGACGGCGGTTTTCACCGCCGCCGCAAGGTCGCCTGCGCCCTTGGACTCGCCACCGGAATTGATGAGTCCGGCCCGGCCGGCGTAACAATTCAGCACCTGATAACGGCAGAGATCAATCGGATGGTCGGTGGACAGTTCGCTGTAAACGCGCTCGTCGGTTTTGCCGTATTTGACGCCGCCGGCGTTCAGCGCGTTATAACCGCCGTTGTTCTCGGGCAGTTTCTGTTTGATGATGTCGGCTTCAATGGTGACGCCCAGGTGATTGGCCTGACCGGTGAGGTCGGCGCTCACGTGGTAGTCCTTTTCCTTCGTCTTGAACGCGGCGTTGCGCAGGTAGCACCAGAGGACCGTGGCCAGACCAAGTTCGTGCGCGCGTTTGAAGGCGATGCTGGTCTCCACAATCTGCCGCGTGGATTCGTCCGAGCCGAAGTAAATGGTCGCGCCGACGGCGGCCGCCCCCATGTTCCACGCCTGTTCGACCTGGGCGAAATAAACCTGGTCAAACTTGTTCGGATAGGTGAGCAACTCGTTGTGGTTCAGTTTCACGAGGAAGGGGATCCGGTGTGCGTACTTGCGCGAGACGGCGCCGAGTACGCCGAGCGTGGAGGCGACTGCGTTGCAACCGCCTTCCATGGCGAGCTTCACGATGTTTTCCGGATCAAAATAGTCGGGGTTTTTGGCAAAACTCGCGCCGGCGGAATGTTCAATGCCCTGATCGACGGGCAGGATGGACACGTAACCCGAGCCCGCGAGGCGGCCCGAATGGAACAGCGTCTGGAGGTTGCGCAATACCTGTGAATTGCGGTCGGTGGGCGCAAAAATACGGTCCACGAAATCAGGTCCCGGCAGGTGAAGCCGCTCCTTCGGCACGGTTTTGCATTTATGTTGCAGAAGGCTTTGGGCGGAATCCGCCAGCAGTTTTTCAATTTCAGCATTCATAGTTTTATCGACTTAAATTTTCCGACATGGCGCACATTGAGACATTCAAAGGTTAGACATCAACCGTTTTGGCGCAACGAACGCAAGTTCAATTTTTCGCTGCGAACAACATAAGGCCCGGCACCGGCTCGCGGCTTGTTTGTTTTTGTGATTTAGTCACCGGATTTTGCCACTGCCCGCTGAAGACAAAAAAGAGCGGGTCAATTGCACTTTTTATTCTTTTTGGCGCGGTCGGTTGCCAGTTCGCACCATCGTTGTGCGAAAAACCGGCAAGATTATCCAGTCCCAGGGACTTCATGGCTGGAAGCTTTAAAAAATAGTAGAAAACGGCAGATGGGAGCCAGTCTTCGCCGCAAAAGATTGCCAAAGTTGCAAAACTTTTGCATCCTGCCGGTGATATAAGCTTGGAAATTTTGCAATGTGAAGGGTTTCTCCCATTTTCTGAAGCTCGGTTTGCTTATGGTGGCGATGGGTTCCATGTGTCCGCGGGCCGGTGCCCAAGGATTTGGCCTGTCCGTCATTGTTTCGGCCAATTCCGTCCTGCTCAGCAATTCCCCGACTTATACCATCAATCTGACCAATCTGACCGGCATCGGTTTATCCGATGTACGGGTAACCAACACGTTTCCCGCTTCGGTCCAAATTATCAATGCCAGTTTCAGCCAGGGCACGGACCTGATCAATAGCAACGTGGCGGTGTTCGATCTGGGCGCCTTTCTGGCGGGCAACATCGCGCAATTGACCGTGACGGCCGAGCCCACCGTGGTGGGGTTCATCACCAATGCGGTGACGGTCAGTTCCGTTGACATAACCAACACCGCTTCCACCAACGTGGTGATCCAAGTCACCAATCTGGTGGTTTTGGCCGACCTCGGGGTGACGCTGACCGGACCGGGTCAGGCCGTCATCACCAACGATTGGATGACCTATGGCGTGGCCGTCACCAATGCCGGGCCGAGCGACGCGCCCAATGTCATGCTGACCAATACCGTGCCGTCCGGGGTGATTTCACTTTTCCCAACGAACCAGACCGGCAGCAGTAATATGATTTTTAACTTGGGTACCTTGGTGAATGGCGGCTACACGAATTTGCAATTCACGGTTGAGCCGACCAACGCGGGGGTCCTGACATTTTCCGCATCCGTTGGTTCGTCGGGGGTGACGGACACCAATACGGCCAACAACACCGCCAGTAACAATGTTACGGTGATGGGCTACCTTCCCGGCCTGCTCGCTGCCTTTACCAATTCCGGTCAGGCTTACAACCCGCAAAACGGGCTGGTGGAACAGTCCATCACGGTGACGAACATCGGCACCAATGCGGTCACCGCCGTCCGCCTCGTCATCACCAATTTGACCAATCGGCTGTACAACGCCGTCGGAACCAACAACGGCAATCCGTTTGTGTATTACAGCGCCGCGTTGAATACGAACCAGGGCGTCAATTTACTGCTGCAATATTCCGCCGGCGCTTATTTTTCATTCACCAACAGTCAATTGAACGCCTTTGCCGTGCCACTGCCCAACTGGACGCCGCCGCCCGCGACCGGCGCGAGCACGAACCTCAACATCAGCCGCATCGTCCAGCTGGCCAATGGCAATATGCTGATTGAATGGCCATCCACGACCAACCAGACTTACACGGTGGTTTACAGCGACAATGTTTTGTTCTCCAACGCGATGATTGCGCCGCCCGCCATTGTGGCTCCGGCAAACCGGACGCAATGGATTGACTACGGTCCACCCACGACGACGAATGTGCCCGCCAACACCGGCGCACGATTTTATCGTGTGTACCAGAATCCCTGACCCGATGCGACAGCGGCAACCCATCGTGAATAGTGTAGCAGCGGACATGAGTCCGCTCCATCTGTTCGGCAGGGAGGTTGGAGCCGACTCACGTCGGCCGCTACGCTTCAAGCGGGTAGCGCGTCACACTTGGTTCGTATCATGTGTGTCGGCAGGTTTGTTGGGTTTTGTGCCGGCGGTCTCGGCCCAGCCCGAATCGTTTGGTGGGAATCCGGATTCCTATGCCTTCCATCTCATTCCCTCGAACACGGACGACTGGACGCGCCATTTCCGCATCGGCGCGCTGGTGGGCATGAACATCAGCGCCAATTTCAGCCGGAGTGGAACCTTCAACATCTCCGGCAACAATCCGGCCAGCGGAATTTTTGACGACGGCTATGTGCGGACGGACAATACCGGAAACGCCTTCGGCCAGACGGGTTATTGGGGTTACAATAATGCGTCACAATTGAACGGAACGGCTCTGGCGATGCATGCGGCCACTTCATTCTCCACCGCCGGCAACTCAAAAGAGAACGGCGGCCCGTTCCCCGGCTTCGACATGGCATACGGTGATAATCTCTGGTACTGGAAACATGCGCGCGTCGGTTGGGAAATGGGCTTTGGCCTGCTGCCCATCAATATCACCGATAACAGCACCTTGCCGGCGTCCGTCAATCAGTTGACTTACACGTTCAACACCGGCGGCATCGTCGTCCCCGTTGCGCCGTATCAAGGCGGCTTCAATCGGTATGGGGAACCGACCATTGCAACCAATTTCAGCTCCAGCGCCACTTCCGCCAACGGAATCGTTAGCGGCTCGCAATCACTGGACGTGATGCTCTACACCCTGAGATTGGGGCCGACCTTCTATTGGGATCTGACCGATCATCTTAGTTTGTCCCTGGGCGCCGGCCCCGCCGTTGGTGTCGTGTCCGGTGATTACAAATATGACGAAATCATCGCCGCCGGGGGTGTCAGCGCCCTCAATTCGGGCAAAATTGGCGGAACCGATTTTGTCTACGGCGGCTATGTTAATGCGACGGTGCTGTGCCACGTGGTGGACAACGGCGATATTTATGCCGGCGTGCAATTCATGCCCATGAGCAATGCCACCATCAGTGGCGGTGGCCGGATGGGACGATTGAATCTGGGCGGGCAGCTTTATTTTTCCGTCGGCTTCAACTGGCCGTTTTAATTGAAAAGAGTGGCGACCCTAACCAGTGCCAGTTGGAACCAAGTAGTTGGTTGCCTATCAGCCTACGTGAAGGGCATACTTCCCGCAAAGCCGTGTGGCCATTTCATGCCACAAGACGCGCCGGGGTTGCTAGGATAAGATATAACCATAATCCACCCGATGTTTACGCAAAGCGGCGCTGAAAATTCGCTCGAAATAGTTTGGTTCACTTGGACGAACCGATGGACGTATTGATTCGCGATAATCAGTGCCAAATTGGTTGTCTGAAAGTCTGTGAGACTGGGATTGCAATAGACAAATTAAAACTCATTAATAACTTCATTGCGCAGCCGCCCGCTGTTTCTCATTTCAGATGGCAAAGCAAATCGCCGTAATTGGCGGCGTTAACAATCAATATGGCCGCATCTTTACCATCACGTTGAACTCTGGGGCGGCGAGAGTAGCGGCACTCTTGTTGCCGGGGTCCGTGGCACGTATAACTTGAGCTACGACGTTCTGGCGGAAAACAGTTGGCGTGTCTCTGACACAATACAGTACCCTGAAAATCAAGCGAATTTAGAACCAATCAAAATCGATGATGAGGAGACCGGCAGAAGCAAAACCTGAATCTGCCCAGCACCCCCAAGCCACAATAAATTTGACAGCCTGATTTTAACCAGCCGCCAGCTTCAGTTAACAGCAAATGCAACTTAAACTCGTATTCGTGTGGGCAGTCCTGGCCCTTTCACTAATTCAGGGTTCCGCCGCGAACCTGCTGCACCGCTATCCGTTCACCACCGACGCCACGGATGTCGTGGGCGGCGCGAACGGGCAGTTGCTCGGCGGCGCCACGGTCAGTGGTGGGGCGGTGGTTCTCAATGGCTCCAGCGCGTATGTCAACCTGCCGGTCAATCTGGTCAGCAATCTGACTTCCATAACTTACGAAGTCTGGTTCACTGACTTTGGAAGCAGCACTTGGGCGCGCATTTATGATTTGGGTGACAGTTCGGGCGGCCCGGGCAATCAGGGCGGCGGCATCAGTTACATGTTTCTGACTGCGTTGAGCGGTTCCGGCGGCATCCGCGGCGCCTACAACCTTGGCTCGGGCGAACAACTCATTGATTTCACGCCACGGCCGACCGTCGGCGTTGAACATCATATCGTCTGGACGCAGGATGGCAACGCCCAGGTCGCCAGCATTTATGTGGATGGCGTTTTGATGGGGCAAAACACCAGCTTCACCTTCACCCCGGCGGCGGTTGGCAGCACCTTCAACGACTGGCTGGGCCGTTCGCAATACAACGATCCGTATTTCTACGGCTCGATTGATGAGTTCCGCATCTGGGACTCCGCACTAAGTCAGTTGCAAGTTGCCATTGATCTGCAAGCCGGACCGAATCAAGTGATTACGGATCCCGGAGCTCTGCAGTCCATATACTTGCAGGCCGCCAACACCATGTCGCAGGGCATGTCACAAACAGCCGGAGTCATCGGCAACTTTGCCAATGTCACTAACGTCAACCTGTTGCTGGCGTCGGGTGTCGCCTTCAGTTCCAGCAACCCCAATGCGGTCACGGTAAGTCCTGCGGGGGTCATCACGGCAGTTGGCACCGGCGTCGCCACGGTAACGGCGAGTTATGAAGGCGTCAGTGGCACGCAAACCATTTATATCTCCGATCCGCCGCAAACGCTCGCGCACCGGTATAGTTTTACGGCAGACGCCAACGATTCTGAAGGAAACGCGAACGGAACCTTGTCGGGCGGCGCGACGATTTCCGGCGGCGCCGTTGTGTTGAACGGATCGAGCGCCTTTGTGGACCTGCCGAACAATCTGGTCAGCAATTTGACTTCCATAACCTGCGAGGCGTGGTTCACCGACTACGGGAGCAGCACCTGGGCGCGCATTTACGATTTTGGCAACAGCGTGGATGGCGAAGGCAACCAGGGTGGCGGCACGAGCTATATGTATCTCACCGCAGTGGGCAATTCCGGCGGCATCCGCGGCGGCTACAATCCTGATTCCTACGAACAACTGGTTGATTCTGCCAACCGGCCAACCGTTGGGGTTGAGCATCACGTCGTCTGGACGCAGGACGGCAACGCCCAAGTCGCAAAAATTTATGTTGACGGCGCATTGATTTCAGAAAATGACAGTTTCACGTTCACCCCGGCGACAATCGGCGGCACGGTCAACGATTGGCTGGGTCGTTCGCAATTCAACGACCCTTATTTTTACGGCTCGATTGATGAGTTTCGAATTTACACCGCCGCCTTGTCCGCCCAGCAAGTGGCCCAGGATTATCAGCTCGGCCCGAATGTATCGCCGCAGACCGGGCCGGTGACAATCACGACGCAGCCGACTAATACAATTGTTACCGAAGAGCAGCCAGCCAGCTTCAATGTCGGTTACATCGGGCGTCATCCGGTTGCTTTCCAGTGGTATCGCAATGGCGCGTCGCTGGCTGGCGCGACCAACTCGACCTATGTGCTTGCGTCGCCAGTGCCGACGGACAGCGGCGCGGTGTTCTATGTCGCCTTGACCAACACCGTCACCAACACGCTGTTCAGTGTGATCAGTTCCAATGCGGTGTTGACGGTGTTTCCAGACACGAATCCCCCGGTTGTGGCGAAGATTTTCAACATCGGCGCCACCAATGTTCAAGTGGTCTACTCCAAACTGGTGGAGGCCGCCAGCGCGACGAATATAGCCAACTATGTTTTCACCAACGGCCTGCCAGTTACCGGAGCTTCGCTCAACTCGGATAACATGACAGTCGTTTTAACGACGGCTACGCTGACTTATGGCAGCAACTATTCTCTCGTCATCAACGCCGTGCGCGACCGGGCGACGACTCCCAATACGATTGCCACCAACACCATGGTGACGTTTCAGGCGCTGCCGTTTGCGCCGCAAGACCTGGGCATTCCGGCGATAAGTTCCATCGTGACCTCCACGACTAACGGCATCACCGTTACCGCCACGGGCAGCGATTTCGGCGGCAGTTCGGATCAGGGCAATTTTTCCTATCAGATTTACACGGGCAATTTCGACGTGAGCGTTCAGGTCGCCGGCTTGAGTTTGTCCAGTATTTTCGCCAAGGCCGGCCTGATGGCGCGCGAAACCCTCAACGTCAGCAGCCGTTTTGCGGCGGCCATGGCGACGCCGGCGATGAACGGCTGTTTCTTCGAGTGGCGCGATCCCACGGGCGGCACCAGCAGTTCAGCCGGCAGTTTCCCTGCGAATTATCCGAACACTTGGCTGCGGCTCAGCCGCGTCGGCGATACCTTCACCGGCTTTGCCAGTTACGATGGCCAGACATGGACGCAGCTTGGCAGTGACACTATTTCTATGCCGAACCAGATCTATCTCGGCTTTTGCGTGAGCAGCTTCACAACCAATACCGTCACCACGGCGCAGTTTAGCAACTTTTCCAGCGTGACCAATGGCGTGGTTGGAACAGAGATCAATCCGCATGATGCCATGGGGCCGACCAGCCGAAGGACGCCGATTGCGATTGCGAAAATCATGTGGAAACCCCCGACATGGGCGGACGGAAAGAATCTGGAGTGTCTCACACTCTACAACTCCAATCCGTGGTCCCAGGACATTAGCAGCTATCAACTCACCTGTGCGGACATGAACTACACCTTTCCGCCGAATACGACAATTCCCGGCGGCGGCTATCTGGTAGTAGCAGCGGCACCGGCGGATGTTGAAAGTGTTTATGGCATCACGAACGTGATGGGGCCCTACAACGGCAGCCTGAAACATTCCGAGACGCTTGAACTGTTGGATGAGCAGACCAACGTCCTGCTGACCGTGCCTTATGATGATGTCTATCCGTGGCCGGTGGCGACAGATGGCACGGGACACTCGCTCGTGCTGGCCTACCCGACTTACGGCGAAGGCGATCCGCGCGCCTGGGACATCAGCGACACGGTGAATGAATCGCCGGGCCAGATGGATGGTTACACCCCCAGTCCGCTGCGCAATGTGGTCATCAACGAAATCCTGCCGCACTCGGAAAATTCGTCCGTGCCGCAGTTCATCGAACTCTACAACCACAGCACGAACACCGTGAATGTTTCCGGCTGCATTTTGACCGACGACCCAACGACCAACAAATTTGTCATTCCGTCCGGCACGGTGATTGGACCGGCGGGTTTTGTTTCCTTCACGCAGTCGCAATTCGGCTTCACGCTCAACGGCGCGGGTGAGACACTCTACTTCATCAAGCCGGACAACAGCCGGGTTTTGGACGCGGTGCAATTTGGCGCGCAGGCCAACGGCGTATCCTACGGCCGCTGGCCGGACGGCGCGAATGACTTTTACACGTTCACCACCAACACACCGGGAACTAATAACAGCACGATTGTCATCGGTGACATCGTTATTAACGAACTGATGTATGACCCGATCAGCGGCAACGACGACGACCAATACATTGAGTTATACAACAAAGGAACCAACACCATCAACCTGGCCGGTTGGCAGTTCACAGCCGGTGTCACATTTACTTTTCCCAGCGTTACTATTGCGCCGAATGGGTATCTGGTGGTCGCCAGGAACCAGACGAATTTGTTCAGCTTGTATCCCAATCTCAACACGGGAAACACGGTGGGCAACTACAGTGGCAAGCTGTCGCACAACGGCGAGCTGGTGCAATTGTCCATGCCCCAGACGCTTTACACGAACACGCCGATTTTGGTGGAAGAAGATCAGGTGAGTTATGGCACCGGCGGGCGTTGGGGCGAATGGTCTTCCGGTGGCGGCAGTAGTCTGGAACTGATTGATCCGCATTCCAACCACCGTCTGGCGGCTAACTGGACGGACAGCAATGACACCGCGAAATCGGTCTGGACAAATGTCACCTATACCGGGGTGCTGGACAATGGGGCGAATTACGATCCGTCCATAGATTATGCCCAGATTGGGATTTTGGACACAGGCGAATGCCTGGTGGACAACGTCCAAGTCAGTTACAACGGAACCAACTATGTTTCCAACGGCACTTTTGAAGGCGGCCTGGGTCTGACCAACTGGTCGCTTCAGGGCTGCATGGTGCGTTCCAGTCTCGAGCCTACTGGCTATCAAAGCAGCTATTCCCTGCATATCCGGTCCAGTGACAAGCTTTGGACGGGGGATAATTCGTGCGAGGTGGCTTTGCTCCCCAACAATTTGGCAGCGGGACAAACCGTCACCCTAAGTTATGAAGCACGCTGGTTGCATGGGTTGCCGGAACCACTGCTGCGTTTGAACGGCAACTGGCTGGAGGCCACCACAATTCTACCGGTGCCAAATAACCTGGGCAGCCCGGGAATGCCAAACAGCACCTACATTACCAATGCCGGCCCGGCGATTTACAATGTCACCCACAATCCACCGGTGCCGGCGGCCGGCCAGCCGGTGGTGGTGACCGCCAATGTGAACGACCCGGACGGCGTGCAGAATCTCACGCTGTATTACCGGCTGGATCCGGCAACGAACTATACGGCCGTGGCGATGCTGGACAACGGCACTGGCGGTGACGCGGTTTCCGACGACGGGGTCTTCAGCGCGACCATTCCGGGACAGGCGGCCAATCAAATCGCCGCGTTTTACATTTCGGCCACGGACAATCTGGGTGCAGCGACGCGTTTTCCGGCGATCCGCCCCAATGACAATGAACCGGTGCGCGAGTGTGTGGTGATGTTTGGCGACGGCAATCCCGGCGGCAGTTTCGGCGTGTATCATCTTTGGCTCACGCAGACCAACGTGAATCGCTGGGCCAACCTCGGGGACTTGAGCAACGAAGGCAATGATTGCACTTTCGTCAACGGCAATCGTGTTATCTATAACATGCAGGGGCACTTTTCCGGAAGTCCCTATCATCAGGATTTTAACACCCCCATCGGCAATCTCTGTCATTACGATTGGAGCTTTAACGACGACGATATGATGCTTGGCGCGACGAGCTTCAACAAGATTCATGTGCCGGGCAACAATCCGGGGGATGACGCCAGCCTGCAACGCGAACAGTTGGCCAACACCTTTCTCCGGGCGCTCGGCGTCCCATGGCTCAACCGCCGTTATGTGGCGGTCTATGCCAACGGCAACCGGCGCGGCCCATTGATGGAAGACGCCCAGGTGCCGGGCAGTGACATCGTGAAAGAACACTGGCCCAATGATGATGGCGGCTATCTCTATAAGATGCAGCCGTGGTTCGAATTCGAGCCGCTCCCGTCGGGTGCCACCGTTAACTTCAACAATAATGCCTGGTGCAACCTGGTGCCCTACACGACGACCGGTGGCGCTAAAAAAGTGGCGCGTTACCGCTATAATTTTGAGATCCGCCGCACGGCGGATTCATACAGTGACTTTACCAATGTTTTTTCGCTGATTGACGCGGCCAACTCCTCCAGTTCACTGAACTATGTGGCGAACATGGAAAACATGGCGAACATGGAAAACTGGATGCGCGTCTTTGCCGCCAACCATGCGGCAGGCAACTGGGATTCTTTCGGCGCGCAAAACGCGCAGAACCTTTACGGCTATATCGGCACGCTAGGCACCAAGTATTCCCTGCTAATGTGGGACTTCAATATCGTCATTGGCAACAGCGGTTCGTGGGGGCCGGGCCAGAATTTGTTCACGATCAATGGCCAAGATCCGAACATGGCGGCCATCTATGCTAATCCCACGTTCCTGCGTATGTATTGGCGGGCCTTGCAGGACCTGGTCAACGGGCCGCTGAACACCGCCAACAGCGGGCCGTTGCTCATGGCTAAATATAGCGCTTTCACCGAAAACGGACTCAGCGTCGAAAATCCCACCCTGAACATTGAACCGTGGCTGTCTCAGGCACAAAGCAGCATCGCCGCGCAACTGGCCACCGTGAACGCCACCAACTTCACCGTCAACAGCACCGTGACGACCACAAACAATGTGGCTTATGTGACCGGCACGGCACCCATGAATGTAGATTACGTCTGGGTCAACGGGTTGGCCTATCCGTTGACCTGGACCAGCTTGACCACTTGGAATGTTGCCGTGCCGCTGGCCAGTGGAACCAACCAATTGAGCCTGGTCGGTGTGGATCAGAACGGCCGGCCGATAACCGGCACAAGCAACACTATCAGCGTCGTCTATAACCAGACCACTGCTTCCCCCGCTGGCCAGATTGTCTTCAATGAGATCATGTATAATCCGGTGGTCAACAATGCGGAGTATGTCGAGCTTTATAACAGTTCCACCAACACCGCCTTTGATTTGTCCGGCTGGCGGTTGCAAGCTCTGGCCTACACTTTCCCAAGTGGATCAACCCTTGCGCCGACTAATTACCTGGTTCTGGCCGCGAATGATACCGCCTTTGTTGGCGCCTATGGTGCAACCAATCCGGTGTTTGACATCTTCGACGGCACTTTGTCCGCGAGCGGCGAAACGCTGATATTGAACACAGCCAGCAACGTGACGGTCACCGAGGTGGCCTATGAAAACCAGTTGCCCTGGCCGACGAACGCCAACGGCACCGGCGCATCACTGCAATTGATTGACCCCCACCAGGACAACTGGCGCGTGGGCAACTGGTCATTCGCACCGTTTTCCGCCACGCCGGATACCTTGAACAGTGTGGCGGCCTCGCTGACGCCGTTCCCGTCATTGTGGCTCAACGAAGTGCAGGCTGACAACCTGACGGGCATCACCAACCGGGCAGGCCAGCACACCGGCTGGCTGGAACTCTACAATCCCAGCACCAATGTCCTTTCCTTGAGCGGACTCTATCTGGCCAACAATTATACCAATCTGCTGCAATGGGCGTTCCCAACCAATGCCAGCATCAACGCCGGCCAGTTCGAGGTGATTTTCGCCGACGCCCAGACCAACCTATCGACGACCAATGAACTTCACACCAGTTTCATACTGCCCAGTGGTTCCGGTTCGCTGGCTTTGACCCGGCTGGCTGGCAACGGCCAGCAGCAGGTGCTGGACTATGTGGATTACCAGAACATTTATCCGAACGATTCCTACGGCTCCCTGCCCGACGGCCAAAGTTTCAACCGCCAGGAATTTTTCTCGGCAACGCCGGGGGCGGCCAACAACGGGACGGCTACGCCGCCGGCTTCATTTGTGGACTATAACTCGCCCGGCTCGGTCTATACGCAGAATTTTGATGCATTGCCCAATCCCGGTCTGACTTCGGTGAACGCCGACAATCCGGTGACCATCAACGGCATCACTTATTCGCTGGCCAATCCGTATGACTTTGCCTATCCCAATATCGCCAGCGGGAGCAGCGGTGGCTTGGGGATTGCCGCGTTGGCCGGCTGGTATGGTTCGAGCGTGGCCACGGCCCAATTCGGCGCGACGGCGGGAGATCAAACCACGGGCGGCGACCTCAGCTTTGGGTTGACGAACAGTGCCGACCGGGCGCTCGGCCTGCTGGCCACCAGTTCGACGAAGGGAACGGCGTTTGGCGTCCGGTTCATCAACGGCACGGGCATCACGCTGACCCGGATGAACCTGCAATTCACGGGCGAAGTCTGGCGGCAATCCAACTTGCCCAAGGCGCTGCAGTTTTATTATTTCGTGGACGGGACCGGGACGGGCACCTTCCCCACCAGCCAGACGGCCTTGCTGCCCGCCTTGAATGTGAACTTTCCCACGGTGGCCGCCGACACCGGCGGCGTGGCGGTGAACGGGACCGTGGCGCTGAACCAGACGAACTTGAGCGTGCTGGACCAGACGATCACGAACTGGCCGCCGGGGGCGGCGTTGTGGCTGGTGTGGCAGATGACGGACAACACGGGCAAGGCGCAGGGGCTGGGCATTGATAATTTAAGCTTCTCGGCCAGCGTGCCGCTGCCGGTGCCGTTGAGCGTGCAAATAGCTGGCACGAACCTGTTCCTGAACTGGCCGGGTGTGGCGGGCCAAACGTATCAGCTCGAATACAAAAACAATCTCACAGATCCAAGCTGGACGCCGGTAGGGAGTCCGGTGACGGGCACCGGCGGCACCCTTGCCCTCACCAACAACTCCACCACCGTCCCCCAGCGCTTCTTCCGCCTCCAGTTGGTGAATTAGCCGCCATCTGAAACCAGAATGGTGCGTCAGAAACATGCTCGTTAACTTTGTTCCACAGGGATATCTCAATGGTGACGGCAACCCCTGGCGCCAGCGCCAGCGGTTCCTCGGTCGAATTCGATGACCCGGAACCGTGGCCCGATCCGGTGGGTGGCGCCCAGGTGCTCGATGCAGTGGCCACCACGTTCGCGAACTACGTCGCGCTCCCGGCCGGCGCCGCTGATGCGCTGGCACTCTGGACTGCTCACGCGCACTGTTTTAAGGCATTCATCCATTCACCCCGGCTGAACCTCTTTTCCCCGGAAAAAGGTTGCGGCAAGACCACCCTCCTCGACGTGGTTTGCAGCCTCACGCCGCGTGCGCTCCGGACTGAGAGCATCACCCCGGCCGTTCTGTTCCGCCTGGTCGAACTCCACAAGCCCATCCTCGCGCTCGACGAGGTAGACACCTACCTCGCCGACAACGACGAACTGCGCGGCCTGCTCAACGCCGGCCACAAACGCGGCGCGCGCGCCTTCGCGCCGGCCGTCCTCGCTGGCATCGGTCACTTGCAGGGCACCCTGCATGATCGCTCGGTTCAAATCCGCCTGGTGCGCGCCCGGCCCGGCGAGGTCATGGCCCGTTTCGACTCGCGCCGGACCGCCCGCGAACGCGAGTTGAGCCGGCAACTCGCCCGCTGGACCCGGGACAATTTCAAACGGCTCGAAGCTTGCGACCCGGCCATGCCGGCGGACTGTTTCAACCGGCTCGCCGACAACTGGCGCCCACTCATGGCCATCGCTGAGATTGCCGGTGGACCCTGGCCAGAACGCGCCCGAACCGCCTTCACCCTACTCACCTCCAATGAGGATCTCGAGGCGCAGGGTTACGGTGTGATGCTCCTTCGCGACCTCCGTGACCTCTTCACCGCCGATGGGGTGGATCGGCTCACATCCGCGACCATCGTCGAGCGCCTCAACCAGATGGAAGATCGCCCTTGGTGCGACGAGCGCAAGGGCCATGGCGTGAACGCAAACTGGCTGTCCCGCAAACTCCGGCCATTTTCGATTCAGCCGCGAACCATCCGCACCGGCGTCGGCCAGGACGAGACGGCCAAAGGCTACCAGCTCGACGATTTCGCCGAGTCCTTCGGGCGCTACCTGCCCGATACCCCTGCCACAAACCGTCACACCGTCACAACACCTGTAAACACAGGCGAAAACTCAATGTTTCAATCCGTCATAGCCGTTCAGCCGGTGACGGTTCAGAATCATCATGAAACCGCTGAAAACATTGAACTGTTACTGTGTGACGGTTCGGAACCGCCCCAGCCGGATGAAATCGTCCTATGACCGCCGCTGACCTCCTGAAATGGGCGCGCGGCCTCGGCCTCCAGCTTGAACCCCGGGCCGGCGGCGGACTGGCCGTTCGCCCGGCCACGAAACTACCGTCCGATCTTGCCGACGCCCTCCGCCGCCACAAAACCGGAATCATCAGCCTGCTCGCCGATTCATCGGTGTCACTCCGCAAGGAGTGGCAATCCGTGCCACCGCTCGACCTACCGCTCGTCCCGCTGAAACCCACACCAACGCCGGCACGACGCGAATTGGTCATCGCCTTCCTGTCGCGCCAATGCAGTGACAGGCAACTTCGCGAATGGCTTACCCGGCGCAAGGCCGCATACCTTGAGACGACCTTCAAGACCTGGGACAGCAGCCTGCTGACCTATGCGGCCGCCCGGGACGCCGCCTGCTGGCAGTTGGACCGGACCGAGGCCGAAGTCTGGTCCCTCCTCGAAGGCATCGAATCTTGCGTTGAAGATATTAACCCCGTCCGGTGGGGCGTGATTCGCGAGTCCGGCTCGGATATCCGTGCGCGCCGTTCCCCAACCTCGTGAGGTAGCGCCTTTTACGCGGCTTTCCGCAAAATTCTTGCCTATCGCCGCGCCCGACGTACGATGCCGGTCAATCTGCATGGCTATGAACTTGAACGAGTTGATTTCCAAAATCACTGCCTTTCGCGATGCGCGGGATTGGAAGCAGTTTCACAAGGCAAACCACCTTGCAGCGGCGATTGCCATAGAGGCCGCCGAACTACAGGAGCATTTCCTGTGGAAAACGGCAGGCGAGGTGGAAACCAAAATCGCAGACCCCAAAAAGCGCCTGGCTGTCGCTGAGGAGCTGGCCGATGTGCTAATTTTCTCCCTTTTGTTGGCTCACGAGCTAAAGGTTGATCCAGCGGAAATCATTTTGCGCAAGCTGGAATTAAACACAAAAAAGTATCCCGTTGAAAAGGCCCGTGGTTCTGCCGCAAAGTCCACCGAGTTGTAATCATGGTCATTTACCAGGAATCCAAAGCCGGATTTCTTGCGGACGTTGACAACAACCTCCTCAAGAATCGTCTAGTTAGTGCGTTCCAGGAGAAGACCGGATCCGTGCCTGCTGATAGTTACGTTTGGGCTGACGAGTACAGCCGATTTGCCACGGCTCTCGGCAAGGCCAAGGTACATGAAGATATCCAAGTTGCCATTGAGTATCATATTTCAGCTGCCGGTCGCTTCCGAATAGATGTGTTGCTCACCAGCAACGATGGACAGACGGACAATGGAGTCATCATTGAATTAAAAGCTTGGGAGACTGCAGATTTGTCGGACGTGCCGGAAATGGTCTTTTGCCCGATCGGTGGTGGCTCCATCAGGCAGCATCCCTGTGTGCAGGCACGCAAATATCGAGGGTTGATATTGCGATTCAACGAGGACATCAAGGAACAGGATATTCAGCTCCATTCTGCAGCGTACCTTTTCAATCTCCACCGGCGCAATCCTGAGCCCTTGGAAGATTCGCGGTACCAGCGCATCATCAGCGATTCGAAGCTCTTTCTGGCAAATGATGTGGCTCAACTCCGGCAGTTCCTGGAACGGTTTGTGCCGCGAAAATCAAAGAAAGATGTAATCTTTTTGATCGAAAATGGCCGGATGCGGCCCGCCGATGAACTCGTCGCCCGCGTCAGCAGCATGTTGGATGGTAACGAGGAATTTGACCTGATCGATGAACAAAACGAGGCCTTTCAAAACATCAAGCATCAACTCTTTGACAGAAAGAATTTGAAGACGCGCCGTGTCTTTGTGGTGGAAGGCGGTCCAGGCACAGGAAAATCGGTCATCGCAATCCGGTTGTTGGCCGAAATCCTGAAAAGCAAACGTATGGGATTCTTTGTAGCGCCAAACAAAGCCTTTCGGGACACGCTCATTGAATTCATGGCCAGGGGTAACACGGGGTACCGGGAAGATGGCCAGGCACTGATCCGATCTTCCTGGAGTTTCCATGATATTACCTACGAGAAGGATGGCCACATCGATGTGCTGGTTGTGGACGAAGCGCACCGGCTCAAAGAGAAGGCCTACCAATACAAGGGCGAGAGCATGGTGGAAGACATGGTCCGCGCGGCTCAGACCTCTGTGTTTTTCATCGATGAAACCCAACGCGTGTCATGGAATGATTCAGGTTCGGTCACCAGGATCACGGAGGCGGCAAAGAAATTTGGGGCCAAAATCCATGAAACATTCAAATTGACGGCACAGTACCGCTGCAACGGGTCGACGGGCTATCTGAACTGGTTAGATGATGTCCTGCAGATTCGGCAGACGGCCAACTTTGAGAATTGGGGCGACGGCCAGTATGAGTTCAAAGTGTTCGACCGGGCAGATGAACTTTATTCAGCGTTGAAGGCGAAGAATGGCCGGAATAAAGCCCGGTTGATTGCCGGATATTCCTGGGAATGGCCGAAGCAGGGGCGAAGGCGCGGTACAACCAGCAAACATGTGCAAGCTGATGGTTTGTCGCTGTCGTGGAACTACGACGGCGAGAATTGGGCAACCAGCAAGGATGGGATTGAGCAAGTCGGTTGCATTCATACAAGCCAGGGCGTGGAATTTGACTGGCTTGGGGTCTTGATCGGGCCTGATTTGATTTTTCGCGAGGGCGAGATTGTTGGTGATCCAACCCGACGAGCTAAGAACGACGCTTCCCTGAACGGATCGAAGACTGAACTTAAACAGGCTGGCGACGATCCGGGCAAGCAAAAGGCCGTCCTCGAAAAAGTGCAGGAAATCATCAAGAACACATACAAAGTTCTATTCTCAAGGGGCAGAATGGGTTGTTACGTCTGGTGCGCCGACGCCGGTCTTCGCGAATATTTGAAGAATCGCTTGGCATTGGCATCAACCGCAAAGCCAGCACCTCTTCTGCCGCCGATCCCGAGTCAGCCGGAAGTCAAAGAGTTTTATCCATACGTCCCTCAAATTTTTCCAGACCCTGGTCAGGAAAAATTTGTTTCATTTGTACCGCTTTACACACTCGAAGCTGCCGCGGGTTCGTTCGGCGAGCCTGATGCCGCCGATTGCCGTGGTTGGGTCAAAGTGCCGTCAGGCATCAAAATCAATCAGCGGCATTTTGTCGCAAAAGTCGTCGGAAAATCGATGGAGCCAAAAATCAAACATGGCTCCTATTGTCTTTTCACGTTCGGAGTGATCGGTTCAAGGAATGGGAGAATTGTGCTGGCGCAGCACTCGGATATTTCCGACCCCGAAACCGGAGGCAGCTATACGATAAAGAAATATCTGTCAAAGAAATCTACCGGCACGGATGGTAAATGGAAGCATACCGCCATTCAATTGTTGCCAATAAATCCAGACTTCAAACCAATTGAAATAACAGCCGACAGTGCGGACGAAATAAAAGTGATCGCTGAATTTGTGACGGTTCTTGAACCATGAAACTGTTTGTGGCGCCAACCGATTTCGCATGGTATTCGTTCCTCGCGGCACGGAAACCGGACGAGGTGAATTTTTGGCAGCCGAGTGCTGGTGTCGGGTTTCACGCTCTGGATAATGGCGATCCTCTGGAGTCGGGGCATCTGTTCCTGTTCAAACTTAAAGGCAGCATTAACAGGATTGCCGGAGGCGGATTCTTCATAGGTTATTCCAAGCTGCAACTCTCTGTTGCATGGAATATTTTCGGCGATCACAATGGCGCTGCATCGTTCCTGGATTTTTCGAATTCGATCCGGGGGTATATGAGTCCAGAAAGCGCTCATTCGCCCGATCCGTGCATCGGCTGCATCATTCTGACTGAACCGTTTTTCTGGCCGGAGGCGCTTTGGATGCCGCCTCCCGCCGACTGGAGCAGGAATATCGTCCGTGGGAAAACGTACTCAACCGATACAGAAACGGGGCGCCGTCTGTACGATACGGTGCTTGAACGACTCCAGCAGCCCGCGGCGACCCAACCCGCCTTACAGGAAACGCCGCGGTACGGCAGCCCGACCCTCGTCCAGCCTCGATTGGGGCAGGGCGGATTCCGTTATGCGGTAACAGAGCGATACGAACGCCGTTGCGCGATGACAGGCGAGCGCTCTTTGCCCGCATTGGAGGCTGCCCATATCAAACCGTACGGAGAAAATGGCCCGCATCGCGTCTCGAACGGATTATTGCTGCGCGCGGACCTGCACCGGTTGTTTGATACGGGATACATCACCATCACGTCAGTCCTTCGAGTCGAGGTGAGCAAACACTTGAAGGAAGACTTCAGCAACGGGCGTGATTATTATGCGATGCATGGCAGGCCCTTGATTGTGTTACCGCATCAAATTCAGGATAAGCCGGCGCATGAGTTCGTGGACTGGCATAACGGGAAAATTTTTCGAGGATAAATCGTGAAATACCATTTTGGCCCGAACAATATGAGCTATGGACGGTGATCGTGTCAAACGGCGGCAGATTTTCGAACTTCTGGCCTCCAGATTTGGCAGAATTGTTCCTGCCAGCTTCATTCAAAATCCCGAGTTGCTTGGGGTTGACCGCATCCACCATTTGATCGAGGGAATCTACAAACCATCTTGGTCGAATTACCCCCTGAGCATCGCTTCCATGCTCAAGAGTCCATATCACGACCAAACCCATTTTCATTCAGACGGAACGTGGTGGATGAATTACAGTCCCAAGGCTGGCGGGATGAATATTGCGGCGAATGTCGCTTTGATCCGGTGTATGACCGATTCTGAACCACTGCTTGTTCTCAAGCAGGTCAGCGATAAAACGTCTGCCACCGGCACGCGTTATCGTTTGCTTGGCTTGGGCCTGGTCGAGTCGTTTGATGATCGCCGGGATTTGTTCAGTATCCGCGGTGTTCCTGCCGACCGATTTACTGATTACCTCAACCTCCCGCTTCAGGATGAACTGATTGAAACCGCGCTGCGTTTGGAATCCCTGGAAGACTGGCAGCCGTTTTTGCGCGAAGACCGGGTGCTATACAAAGTTAATGCGCAGCGGCGTGACCAGGCTTTTCGCGACGTGGTCCTCGATAACTATGACAAAACCTGCGCGGTGACTGGTCAGAAATTTGTCTATTCGGACACGGTGGAGGCGGATGCCGCCCACATCATTGGCAAAGGCTTCCTGGGAACGGATGATCCCCGCAACGGCCTCACGCTATCCAAGTCGGCGCACTGGGCCTTCGACCAGGGGATCTTCACCATTTCTGACCAGTACGAAGTTATCCTTCATCCGAAAGCAAAGCTCGCCGACTACAAAGCCTTTCCGCTCATGGCCACCGACCGAAAACGGATTATTTTGCCCAGTGATTCGGCCTACCATCCACATCAGGAAGCGCTCGCGTGGCACCGCGAACATCGCTTCGGTTGGTTTGCCAATAAGTCATGATTTCATTCAAGGTCTCCACCGTTCTTTGCCGCGTCAGATCGCCGTTAATCCCCGAAACCATGAAATGATTTGTGCAGGCCAAAGTATTTTGAATTCGGTCGTAGCGTCACGCCAGCCGCGAATTGAAATAGCCGACATGCGAACCGCTTTTATCCCGCCGGAGGTTGTAAAGCCGCTCCAGCCACTTTTCCCATCCAGGATTGCTCACGGCCATGCTCTATTTCTCCCACAAACGCCGCGCGCGTTACAGCCCATTCCACCCAGACCCACGCCGTCAAACAGGGCATGATGCAGGAATTGCTTACCGGGAAAACACGGTTGCTGTAAGCTGGCGGGTGCCTTATATTCAGAACAGAAAGATTCGCCATGTCAGACCAAGACATACAAAAGCTCGAAAGCCAGTTCCCCGCCATCTCCGGCTCGGCCTTCGCGGCGGCGCGTGATCGCGCTCTCGCGTCCGGCCAGAGCGTGCTGCAATCGCAGGACGGCGTCATCTACGAAGTCTTCCCCGACGGCCGCAAGGTAGCAGTGAAGCAAATCGAACCGCCCACCCAATTTGTTTCCGGGAAAATCTTCACCATCCGGTGAGCGTGGCCACGCCACGGCTGAGAATGTTCGCCGGGCCGAATGGTTCAGGCAAAAGCACGCTGAAATCCTACCTGCCGAAGGCATTGCTCGGCATCTATCTCAACCCGGATGAAATGGAGCAGGAAATCCGGCAGCAAAAATTTCTGGATTTCACGGCCTACGGCGTGACGACGACCGCCGACGCGGTGCTGTCATTTTTTAAACATTCCAAATTCCTCAACGACACCGGCTTCGGCGAAACCGCCAAAAAGTTGACTTTAGCCAACAACCGGCTGGAATTCGGCGCGGTGGAAGTGAATTCGTATCTCGCATCGGTAGCCAGCGATTTCCTCCGGCAAAAGCTGATGGAGCAGTTAATCTCCTTCACGCTGGAAACGGTCATGTCGCATCCCAGCAAAGTGGAGTTGCTGGCCCAGGCACAGGCGGCAGGCTACCGGACATATCTGTATTTCGTCGCCACCGATGATCCGGCCATCAACATTTCGCGGGTGAAAAGCCGTGTGAAGCTGGGCGGTCATGCGGTGCCGGAAGACCGGATTGAAAAGCGTTACCATCGCTCTCTGGAATTATTGATGGACGCGATCCGGCATACGAACCGCGCCTATGTTTTCGATAACTCCGGCGAGAACAAGGACAGAAAACATACTTGGCTGGCGGAAATCACCGAGGGGCAACAGTTGGAATTGAAAACGGATAGATACGTTACCCCATGACGTTACCCCAACCTTTAGGTTGCTGGTTGTGTTGTTAAGAAATACTTGATTTTATTGGTCGAAGTTGACATGGCGACCCTACCGGGAATCGAACCCGGGCTACGACCAACCTCAGAAAATATGCGTATTTCCTAGCAAATTCGACATATCGAAACACGCTTGACACGGGTAAACGTTGCCACTATTGTTGCCATTGAAAGCGGTTCGATTCCCGGACTGCAAAACGAAAGGCACTATATGGCCAGTTTACGCCGAAAAGACCGCTCGCCGTTCTGGTTCGCGTGTTACACGCTCCCGGACGGACGCCGCACGCAACATTCCACGGGCACCACCAACAAGCGCAAGGCGCAACGCATCGCTGCGGAGCTTGACGCAGCCGCCCGCGATGCCTCTGAGGGGCGGTTTATCGAGTCACGGGCGCGCAAGGCCATCGCCCATATTTTTTCCATCGCCAACGCGGACAAACTCCCAAGCTCCAACACTGAGGATTTTTTTGAAGCGTGGCTGGCCCGCAAGTCACTTGAAGCCGGTGAAGGCACGCACGAAAAGTATTCCAACGTCGTGGCGCAATTCAAAGCCACCCTTGGGAGCAAGGTTAAGCGGGACATTTCAGCAGTCAGCGCCGCCGACATTACACATTTCCGGGATGCCTTGGCGAAGCGCGTTGCGCCCGGCACTGTGAACGTCGCGCTTAAAATCATTCGTTCCGCGTTTGGGCAGGCGCGTCGAGACGGGCTGGTGGATGTAAACGAAGCCGAGCGAGTGACGACTTTGAAGAAACGCAAGGATGCTTTCGAGCGGCGTCCGTTCACCTTGGAGGAATTGCGCCGGATTCTTGAAGTCGCAAACGATGAATGGAAAGGGCTGATTCTTTTCGGGCTTTACACCGGCCAACGCCTTGGCGACATCGCGGCACTTACATGGAATAACCTTGATCTGGAACGGCAGGAACTTCGTTTCACGACGGGAAAGACCAAAAGGCGGCAAATTCTCCCGCTGGCCGCGCCAGTGCTCCGTTATGTTGAATCCCTGCCAGCGGGCGACCAGCCGGACGCGCCAATTTTCCCCCGCGCCGCTGCCATTGTGCAGGAAAGAGGCCGGGCATCACAACTCAGCAAAGTCCTTTTGACCATGCCGAGATTGTCCGGCTCATGTCCCGGCGGGCTGGGCGGCCATTGCCGGACTGGTTGCAATCGTTTTGCGTGACCGGATTCAAGGCGGCAGACATTCGCCGCGCCATTCCTTTGCTCATGGAACAGGCGCAAAAACAGTTTGGCGGCATCCACTCGGTTTTCGTGGACGGCGTGGCCGATGCAGCGGTCGACGTAAATGACCCCGCCGAATCCAACGGTTTTGTTGCCGAGCTTCACGGGCTGGCCATCAAACACGATTGCACGCTGGTTTCAGCCATCCACCTAAATCCCGGCTCTGACTTCAAGACTCGCGGCCATCTGGGAAGTCAGCTTGAACGCAAGGCGGAAACAAACCTGAAAATTGAAAAAGAGGATGAGGTTTGCACGCTATGGGCGGAAAAAAACCGGCACGCGCCGATTCTCAAAAAGACCGGCCCGCGTTTCGCATGGGACGGGGAGCTGGCGATGCACGTTTCGGTTGAAAGCCACGCCGATGCCAAAGAGGATTTGGAATTCGCCGAGCTGTCCAACGTGTTCAAAACCGCCTTTGGCAATCACCCGTCCATGTCGTTCAGCGACCTTAGAACGGCGACGGTTGAGGCCATCAAAGTTACCGACAAAAAGGCCGTGTCGGTAAGCGATAGGACGGCAGAGCGGAAAATAGCACGCGCCGACACGCTTGGAATCATCAAAAAGGAACTGGCAGGGCTTTACATATTAAAGGTTTAACCATGAATCACCGACAACCGACAAATCGCCGACATTCCACCGACATGACGGCTTACCGACACACCGACACGGCCCTATATGTAAGGGCCGTAGGGTGTCGGTTGACGGTTCTGCCAGCGCCGGTATCCGTAGTTTTTGGACAGCAACCATGAAAAACAGCAATCGAAAGGGCAAAGTCGGCGAGCGTGAATTTGCGGCTGTGCTGCGTGCTGCGGGCTTTGATGCCCGGCGCGGACGGCAATACAGTGGCTCGCCAGAGTCGCCAGACGTGGCCAGCCACGCGCTGGCGTGGCTCCACGTCGAGGTTAAGCGCACGGAGCAACTGCGCTTGCGTGAGGCTGTGAGGCAGGCTGGGCGCGATTGCGGCGGCAAGCCGTGGCTGGTGGCACACCGCTGGAATGGTGGGCGCTGGCTGGCGATTGTGGACATGGATTTTTTGCTTCAGTTGCTCCGTGGTGGAGTCAACAGTTCGATTCCCGCAGTGAGAAAGCGCCGTGATTACAATGTATTTGAGAAACAAGCTAAAAAGTGGCAACTTCCAGTGGCAACAAGCGACCCAAAATGAGCACCGCGCCAGCAACCGAAATTGACCGCGTCGAAATCGCGCAGGACGCGCCGGGCCTTGTCGTGACACGTCCTGACGAACAAAGCGCCGCCAGCGTAGCGGAGCAAGCGCCGTCAGTGGTTAAAAACGTCGGTGGCAGGCCGACAAAATGGTGCCCGCAAGTCGCGCAAGCCATCGTGTCAGCGGTCGAGGATGGCTGCCCGGTCACGCACGCGGCCCGCGCCGCCGGAATCTGTTTTCAAAGCCTCTGCGAGTATCGGCGTCTGTACCCGGAATTTGACCAACAACTTAAAGAGGCCATCAGCAGGGGGATTCAGTCACGGATAGGCATCGTGAAAAAGGCGATGGCGTCCCCGGACTTAAACATCGCGTTGCGAGCGGCAACGTGGGCTTTAACTCATTGTCCAGAATCCGCGCCATTCTTTGCCGAGTCACGGCGGGTGGAAATTGACGGCGAACTGGACGGGCGGTTGCTCGTGCTGGTGTGGCCGCACAACACCCAAAACCCCCCGACGAACGGCGACCATGAATAACGATCAACAAATCATCCTGCCGGTGTTACACGCGCCGCAAATCGAAGTCCAGACCAGCGCGGCCAGGTTTAAGGTGGTGGCTGCCGGGCGGCGCTGGGGCAAGGGGTTGTTGGGTATCGGCGAATCGGTGCTGCGGGCGTCCACAGGTGGACATTGCTGGTGGATTTCACCGTCTTTTGCGTCCGCTGCGTTTCAAGCGGGCTGGCGAATGCTTGAATTTTATGCGGCAAAACTTTCGGGCACACAGTTGCAACTGCAACGGCGTGCGCTGGCGCTGCCCGGTGGCGGATTTGTTCAATTCAAGACGGCGGAAGAACCAGACGCGCTGCGCGGTGAAAGCATTGATTTTTGCGTCATTGACGAAGCGGCGCATATCAAAGAATTGCAAACGCTTTGGGAACTGTGTTTAAGGCCGTGTTTACTTGACCGCCGTGGCTCCGCGTGGTTCATCTCAACCCCGGCGGGCCACAATTATTTTCACGAACTTTTCCAGCGCGGCAAAAATGCCGATGAAGGCTGGGCGTCTTTTCAATTCGCCAGCAATTCCAACCCGTATCTGGACGGCGCGGAACTGGACGAAATCGGCAAAGACATGCCCGCGCTGGTTCGCCGTCAGGAAATCGGCGCTGAGTTTGTGCAACTGGCCGGGGCGATGTTCAAGCGCGACCAGGTGCGCGTTTTGGAAGCTGAACCGGCTGGCGTGCGCTGGGTTCGTTCATGGGACTTGGCATTCACTCAGAAAACCACCAGCGATTTTTCCGTTGGCGCGAAAATCGGCATGATGCCAGATGGCACGGTGGTTGTGGCCGACATCATCCGTGGCCGGTGGGAGTGGCCTGCCGCTGTCCGTAAAATTGGCGAAACTGCCACGGCGGACGGGGTTGCCGTCCAGCAGGGGATTGAAGTTGTCGGCGCACAAGTGGGAGCGATTCAGACTTTGCTGGCAGACCCGTTGCTCGCCGGGTTTGCTTTCACGTCCATTCAGGTTCACGCGGACAAAATCACCCGCGCATTGCCGGTGGTTGCGCGTTGCGAACAGGGCAAGCTGGCGATTGTGCGCGGCGGATGGAACCGGGAATTTCTGGATGAACTGAGCGCATTCCCTGAAGTCCGGCACGACGACCAGGTGGACGCGGTGTCCGGTGGATTCACATTGCTTTCGCCATCGCCGAGCGAAGGCGCGCTGAACGAAAAAACGGCCCGCGAATTTATTGCGCTGAACACGCCCCGACTCGGCGAAACAAATTGCGGACTGCGTAAATGGGAATTTCCCGAACGCCCCTCGTGGAGGCCCATGCCGCCCGGCCCCGGTGACATCAAAACAATTTTTTCGCATTAATTAACCACCAACCAAACGCATCAACTATGAAAACAATCAACAGCGAAGTAAGCGAAAGCGCGGTCAGCCTCTTGGAAGAAAATGAGCAATTACTGCGTAGCCACGCGAAAAGCCTCATTGCCAATATAAGCCGGGTTTTAACCGACCGGCGGAAGGTCGAGGCCGACAACGCCAAGGACGTTGAAATCCTCGCTGGCATGGCCGCCACGATTGAAAAATTGAACACTACGGTTGACCCGAGCGATTTGGATGCACTGCAAAATCTCGCCGCTAGAAAAGACCAGTTGGCCCGTCTGACGGTGAAGTATTCCGACGAGGCAAAAGAACGTTTGGCCACGGCGGACGCGAACATTGCGGCGCTGAACTTGACCAACGAATTGACTTCGCTGATTGAGGAAGGCCGACTGGCGGCCATCGGGCAAATTTCGCTCGCGTTGCGCCCGTTTTTCCCAAACGACGCTTTGCTGGCTCAATTCGCGGTGCGAATCCCGACCATGAACCAAATTGCCCGCCATTCGACCTACGCGCCCGACCATGTGAGCACCGTGACGGAAATTGAGAACGCCGTCCGCGACCTGATTCAGCCCATCGCCGAAGGCTGCCCGCCGTGGATGTTCAAACGCGAAGGGATGGCCTAAAATGCGAACGGCCGCGGAATTTGAACAGACGTTGCGCTCCGTTAGTGCGCACGAAACCGGGCACACAATCGTGGCCTGGCATTTTGACATCGCCGCCGTGCCATGTCTGCCACTAGATGAGGACGGGGATTTTTTGGAATTTGCCACGAGCGAGCGTGAATCACGCGGCACGGATTTTGAACAAAGCTGTATCGGCTGGGGCGGAATCATCGCGCAAACGCTCACCGACAATCCTTCACCGTGGATGGAAGAAAAATTGCCGTGGAAGTTGACCGAGGAAAATTCGGAGGCGTGGCATTGGACAGTGTTGAAGGAATTTGAGTGTTTGAGTCGCGGCGACCAAGGCTGCATTCAAAGTTATTTCGACGTATTGAAAAGCTGCCGGTTTGCGTATCGGATTTTGAGTGAGCATTCGGAGCAGTTGAAGCGATTAAGCGCGGAGTTGTCCGAGCACACCCGGCGGCAACGCTCGCTGATTGTCACTGCCCGGTTACAGGCCGAAGTCGCAGCGGAGGCCCGGCGCTGGGAAGGCGTACCCCGTCCAGAACTGCCCGCCAGCGCGGACACGTTTATTGAACTGGTAGCGGGGGACAAAGACCGCTTTCAAAAGTTTCTGGTTCACCGGGCACGCTTGCATTTGACCAACGGGCGCACGGGTGACCGGGCGGAGCTTCACGCCCTGTTCAACGGAACCTACGAAACGGAGTTTGCGCGGGCATTGACCCTGCAACGCGACATTTACAGGAATTTCAACGGCGAGTCATGGCTGTCCGCCGTCCAACATTTTCGGCGATTTGAAGCCGAACAACCAACCAACCAAACATGAATTTTCCGCCGTCAGCCCCGGTGAAAAATGCACGCGGCTTTGTTGCCTGGAGCAAAACAGGCGGCTGCGTCCGGCAACGGACGGCGGAATTAACAACTGAAAGGACAAAATGAAAATGAACAATGAAGATACGGAATTGGTAGCAAAAATGGCCAAAGACCAAATGGAAATTATCACCTCTGCCACGGCCCGGCTCCAAGAACTGGCCGCCAGTGCTGGCAGCGGAAGATTTCCCGATGAAACCAGCCGGAACACAGTCTGCAATCTGGCGAGCAAAGTCGCCGAGTTGGCCAGCCGCCACGCTGAAGACCGCAACACCGGCGCGCATCACGGTTTTGCCGCACGGGCACACGCTTTGGCAGGTGAAGCGCGGGACTTGTGGGACGACCCGGACAATGACATGAAACGTTATCATTATGATGCCAGCGACAACCACGACCGCGTTGCACAAGCCCTGGGTAATCGTCAGGCATCGCCAACTATTCATTCCACCTCAGTCGGCTCCCCCGCCTAGAAAACAAAATGTTCACCATGATTACTGACCATCCCTTGCGCGTGATTTCCCGCCAGCTTTGTGCGGCAGCAAACGCGGCCACTGACCGTGCCAAAGAAAACGACACGCCATCATCGCACCTGTTGGCGGCAAAAATCGCCGACGCGGCAAGTTGCTGCCTCACCGAATTGGAACTGGCCGGGCAACGGTTGCCGGGCGACCGCGACGCCGAATTACAATTCATCGTCAACGCCAATTTCCACCGCGAGAAAATCCCTGAAGCCAGGTCGAGGATTGAGCGCGGTTAACGGAATGACAAAATCCTATCGCCAAAAACTCGCGGAAGCCACGGCCCGCGCTGAACGGGCGGAAGCGGACTGTCTCGACGCGAAAATCCGGCTCGTGCTTTTCCGCCAGCAGGCCGCAAAACTCCAAGCGGAGCGCGACCGGCGATTGACCCGGAACGTCTGGCTCACAGCGAACCACGTTGCCCCGCACGATGAAGTGGGGAAGCTGGACTTGGCCGCGCAACTTGTCGTTGACCCGTCACTCATCCCGCTGGCACTCCGTCACGCGCCGCACCGGGCAAGCGCGGCGTTGCAATTTGCCCGGCCCGTCGTTGTGCGCTGGCCCGGCATCAAAGACTGGCTCCCCCGATGAACCTGAACGAACTTGAAACCAAGCCGAGTGTGTTAGAAGTGAGCGGGCTGGATACCGTTGCCGTCATCAACGAAATCAAAGCGCGTGGCGGGCAGGTGTGCGGAATGACCCAAGTGAGCGGCCAGAACGGGCGATGGAAACTTTCGATTCACTGGGCGCAACCGGAACAACCATTTTTACACAAGGCACTCGCCGCATGAAAGCCAAAATTGATTCAACTGCGTTTCTTTGCCGACTTGTTCTTGTCGCGTCGCCTTTGGGGATCGTGTGCCTTTTGCTTGGCCAATACTTTCTTGATGAGGCCGATTATATTTCGCTTTTGAAGTATAGTTTGTTGACCATTTATATCTGCGCTTTTCTTGCCGCATTTTTTAATAAGGTCATAAACACACATCGCAACAACCGTGGCTGAAACTTGAATGCCAAATCCAATCACAATTTGCGTTACAACGCACCCACTGAGGCCTGATGCTTCGACTCTAAAAACAGGCTTGCTGAACTTCACGCCGTCTGGCGGAGTAGCATTGGCGATTATTTCGGCGTCTTTATCGGAAGATTCAAATTCGAGAATGATTCGATTCATTTTTCGCAGCCGTATAGGCAATGTTGGCTCGGCGACTCATAAGCCAGTAGGTTCATGGCAGCCACTTTTGCATGTCTGCCCGCAATTCAAACGTCGCGACCTTCGGGTCGCTCGAATATCGTGCCAAGTAAGTGTCTGACATTTTCCAACCGGACGCGCCACCGGGCGTGAGCGGAAACAACTCTACGAAATGCTCCAACGAGGAAATGAACACCCGAATAATGCTGTCAGCGTCAACAACGATGGCAAAATATGGAGTGCAACCAAACGCCTTACACGCAGCCTTAACCTTGGAAAAATCTCCGCTCTTAACAGTCACAACATCATTCTCCTTGCCAGGCGTCCGCGTGCGGCTTTTGACTGAAATTCCCATGACATCAAACCTGCGAGGATGCCGGGCGATAAGGTCAATACCAGTGTGGTCAACGCTGGCACACTCGAAGCCATACTTCGACAACCAATAAAGCACCAAAGTTTCGCCGAAATCCCCGGCTATCTTGGAATGTCGCGAACTCTTGGTGATGTCCATGCTTCACGCTCGGTTAATTGACGACTAAACATTAAGCAGCCACGGACGCGAATATGAACAACGACCAGTAAACTGCAAGCGGGAAACAAACACGGAGAAACACCGCTAACACGGGTGAATGTGTTGCCACTGAATGTTGCCACTAACGCGGTGAACTCTCAGAAGTATTGATTTTATTGGTGTTTTTGAAGTGGCGACCCTACCGGGAATCGAACCCGGGCTACCACCGTGAAAGGGTGGTGTCCTAACCGCTAGACCATAGGGTCGTCAAAACGTGCCAATATAATGGCCGTGGCTTCGCTGTCACGCAAATTCACTTTCCCCGACGCAGTTTTTCCCGTAAGCTGCGCGGGCTCATGAAAGTTTTTATCGATGGCAAATATTACGACGGGCGCGCGGCGAAGATTTCGGTCTTCGACCACGGTCTGCTTTATGGCGACGGGGTGTTTGAAGGCATTCGCGCCTACCATGGACGGGTGTTCAAATTGCGCGAGCACATTGACCGGCTGTTCTGCTCGGCCAAGGCGATCCTGCTTCACATCCCGATGTCACACGCCCACCTCATGCACGTGGTGGTCGAAGCCTGCCGGAAAAATAAAATCCACGACGGTTACATCCGGTTGGTGGTGACGCGCGGCATCGGCACGCTCGGTTTGAGTCCGAGCCGCTGCAAAAATCCATCGGTCATCATTATTGCGGACAAGATCCAGTTGTACCCGCCGGCGCTGTATCAGAAGGGCATGGAAATTGTCACCGTGCCGACGATGCGCAATTTGCACAGCGCACTGAATCCGGCCATCAAATCACTGAATTACCTCAACAACATTCTCGCCAAAATCGAGGCGAACCACGCCGGTTGCGAGGAGGCGGTGATGCTGAACGCGGAGGGTTTCGTGGCCGAATGCACCGGCGACAATCTGTTCATAGTGAAAAAGGGCGCGCTGCTGACGCCGCCCCTCTCGGCGGGCGCGTTGTACGGCATCACCCGGGGGGTGGTCATGGAATTGGCCGAGGAGGAAGGGTTGGCGGTGTCCGAACCCAACCTGACGCGCTACGACTTGTTCAACGCGGACGAGTGTTTTCTGACAGGCACGGGCGCGGAAATCGTGCCGGTGGTGAAGATTGACGGCCGGGTCATTGGCACGGGCAAACCGGGTCCGATCACGCGCAAATTGGAAGAGGAATACCGCACCTTGACGAAGAACTCCGGTGAGCCGATATACAAGTGACGCGAATGAAAATCCGGTGTATGGTTGCATGGCGTCATTGAACGCCGCGGTGTGACAGTTTAACCAATTAGCATTTGACGGAACCATGCTGTGCTCCATTTGCAAGGAAAAGCCGGCGACGGTGCATATCACCCAGATCGTGGGTGACAAGGCGCAGAAGCTGGATTTGTGCGAGGAATGTGCCAAAGCCAAGGGCGTGAACGATCCATCCTTCGCGCCCGCGGATTTGATGCTTGGCCTGGGCGCGTCGCAGGAAATCGAGCAGTCCGCCGGCGGGGTGGAGACGAAATGCCCGCGCTGTGGTTTTTCGCAGGCGGATTTCAAGAAATCAGGCCGGCTTGGGTGTTCGGAATGTTACAAGACTTTTGCCGATGGCCTGGAGGGTTTGCTGAAGTCGATGCACAAGGGCACCCACCACGCGGGCAAGGTGCCGGAGGCCCTCCGCGCAACCCGCGAACAATCCGATCGCCTCAAACTGCTGCAGAAGAAACTGGCCAAGGCCATTGAAGATGAAAATTTTGAACAGGCCGCCCAACTGCGCGATGAAATCAAACAGGTGACGCCGCGCGGGACGGGTCTGAGCGTGACTTGAGGCGGAACGACACCAATGAAATTGGACGAATTTCTCATTTCTCCCGGCGAGACGGCGCGCCGGCACGGTCCGCATGACCGGATTGTGATGTCCAGCCGGGTCCGGCTGGCGCGCAATTTAAAGGACGCGGCGTTTCCCGGCTGGGCCAAAAAGCCGGAACGGCTGAAGGTGCTGGAGACGATACGGCCGGCGGTGGAAAGCCTGCCGGAAATGAAGGATGCCTTTTCCGACGTGATGGACAATCTCACCCCGCTCGACAAACAAATCCTGGTGGAGCGCCATCTGATCAGCCGCGAGCACGCCGCGAAAGGTTCGGGCAGCGGCCTGGTTTTCAACCGCGAGGAAAGTTTCTGCGTGATGATCAATGAGGAGGACCACTTGCGGATGCAGGCGCTGCGCCCGGGCCTGCAATTGCGGCAGGCGTGGAGCGCGATTGACCATCTGGATTCCGAGCTGGAGAAAAAGCTCGATTACGCGTTCAACAACGACCTGGGTTATTTGACGGCCTGCCCGACGAATCTGGGCACGGCCGTGCGGGTGAGCGCCATGCTGCATCTGCCGGGCCTGGTCCTGGCCGAGCAGATCAATCCCATCATTCAATCCGTCAACAAGCTCGGTCTGGCGGTGCGCGGGCTTTACGGCGAGGGGACGGAAGCGCTCGGCAACGTCTTTCAGGTTTCCAATCAAATGACACTCGGTGAAAGCGAATCGAGCATTGTCGAACGTCTGGACAAGGTTTTGTCCCAAATCATCGAGCACGAGGAGAATGCGCGGCAAACCCTGTTGGAGAAGAAGCCGAAGGTGGTCTTCAACCATATTGGCCGCGCCTACGGTATTCTGGCCAACGCGCACAGCATTTCGTCGAAGGAAACCATGAATTTGCTGTCCTTAATGCGGTTGGGCGTGGATTTGGGGCTGTTCCCGGCCGAGGAACGTTCGGCGGTGGATGAGCTGTTCATCGTGACGCAGCCGGCGCATTTGCAGAAGCAATTTTCCGATAAACTGTCGGCCGAGGAACGCGACTTGCTGCGCGCAGACATGCTGCGTGACCGGTTGAAACACGTCAGCCGGCCAAACGCAAAAAAGGGCGGGTCGGGATTGGACAAACCCGCGAATTTATAGCAATATAAGGCGAGTATGAGCGATGAGGCTATGAGCAATTTTACGCCGCGCGCACAACAGGTGCTGGCGCTGGCGCGGAAGGAAGCTGACCGGTTTAATCACAACTTCCTGGGCACCGAGCATTTATTGCTCGGCCTGATTAAATTGGGCCAGGGCGTGGCGGTGAATGTCCTTCAGAAAATGGGCCTCGACCTCGAAACCGTCCGCATGGAAGTCGAGAAACGGGTCGGCACCGGCCCGGATCAGAAGATGATCGGCAACATTCCCTACACGCCGCGCGTCAAAAAAGTCCTGGACCTGGCCAAACGGGAGGCCAAAAACCTCAATCACACCTACATCGGCACGGAGCACATTCTGCTCGGCCTGCTGCGCGAGGGTGACGGCGTGGCCGCGCAAATCCTGCGGAGCCTCGACGTGGACATCGAACAGACGCGTCAGGAAATTTTGAAGGAACTGGATCCCAATTTCACGGGTGAGGAATCGTCCATCCCCGAAGCCGGCGAGAAAGGGCCGGTGGAGAAGAAGGGTGAAATCAAGACGCCCGCGTTGAAGGCGTTTGGACGCGACCTTACGGAAATCGCGCGCAAGGGCGACATGGACCCGGTGATCGGGCGCAAAGAAGAAATCGAGCGCGTCATCCAGATTCTTTGCCGCCGCACGAAAAACAATCCGGTGTTGCTGGGCGAAGCCGGCGTCGGCAAGACGGCCATCGTCGAAGGGCTGGCGCAGGAAATTGCCAAGGGCAACGTGCCGGACCTGTTGCGTGACAAGCGGGTGGTTACCCTCGATCTGGCGCTCATGGTGGCGGGCACGAAATACCGCGGCCAGTTTGAAGAGCGCATCAAGGCGGTGATGGATGAAATCCGGCGCGCGAAAAACATCATTCTGTTCATTGATGAGTTGCACACCATTGTGGGTGCCGGTTCGGCGGAAGGCACCATGGATGCCTCGAACATCATCAAACCGGCATTAAGCCGGGGTGAGATGCAATGCGTCGGTGCCACGACGCTCAACGAATATCGCAAATACATTGAGAAGGACGCCGCGCTCGAACGCCGCTTTCAAGCCGTGAAGGTCGAGGCGCCGTCCATTGACGAAGCCATACAGATTTTGAAGGGGCTCCGGCACAAATACGAGGAGCACCACAAGGCCGAGTTTACAGAAAAGGCGGTGGAGGCTTCCGTGAAGCTCTCCGACCGTTACATCACCGACCGGTTCCTGCCGGACAAGGCAATTGACGTGCTGGACGAGGCCGGTTCCCGCGCGCGCATCGGCACGATGACGCGTCCGCCCGAAATCAAGGCGATGGAGGCCGAGATCGAGGAGATCAAGACGAAGAAGGAACGGGCCATTAAAAACCAGGATTTCGAAGGTGCGGCCCAGATGCGCGACAAGGAAAAGCAGGCCAAGGAAAAACTGGAGGCCCAGTTGCGCGATTGGCGTGCCGCGCGCGAAGAAAAACACGTGGTCGTGGACGAGGCAGACATTTTACATGTGGTTTCCAAATGGACGGGGATTCCGCTGCAACGGATGGAGCAGGGTGAGATGCAACGGCTGCTGACGGTGGAACAGGAAATGGAGAAGGTCGTCGTCGGCCAGCGCGAAGCCGTGTCCGCGATTTGCAAGGCATTGCGCCGGTCGCGCGCGGATTTGAAGGATCCGCGCCGGCCCATCGGCACATTCCTGTTGCTCGGCCCGACCGGCGTGGGCAAGACCCTGCTGGCCAAGACCATGGCCGAACAGATGTTTGGGGATTCCAAATCGCTCGTGCATCTCGACATGAGTGAATACATGGAAAAGTTCAATGTCTCGCGGCTCATCGGGTCGCCGCCCGGTTACGTCGGTTACGAGGAGGGCGGCCAGCTCACCGAAAAGGTGCGGCGCAATCCCTATTCCGTCGTGCTGTTCGATGAAATTGAAAAGGCGCATCCGGACGTGTGGAACATGCTGTTGCAGATTCTCGAAGAAGGGAAACTGACGGACAACGTGGGCCGCGTGGTGAATTTCCGCAACACCATCGTGTTGATGACGTCAAATGTTGGCTCGGATTTGATCCGCCGGCAATCCACGCTCGGCTTTTCGCCCATCACGGACGAGAGCAGCTACGAGAAGATGCGCGAGAAAATCCTCGACGAATCCAAGAAGACCTTCCGCCCCGAGTTTCTGAACCGGCTCGACGACGTGATTGTCTTTCGGTCGTTCACCAAGCCCGACCTCATCCAGATTCTCGGTCTGGAGGTGGAAAAAGTCCTGGCGCGGCTGCGTCACAAGAACCTCAGGCTGGAACTGGATGACAAGGCGAAGGATTTTCTGGTCGAGAAAGGCTACGATCCGCAGTACGGCGCGCGGCCGATGCGCCGGTCGGTGGAACGTTTCCTGGAAGACCCGCTGGCCGAGGAAATTCTCAAAGGCAGCCTGCACGAAGGCGAAGCGATCCTCGTCACGGTGGGCAACGACAAACTGGTATTCAACCAGAAGGCCGCCGCGGCGGGTGCGGTGGCAGGTTGAGGATGGATTTTCACGTCACGACTGCGTTCAGCGGGAACGCAGTTTTTTGTTTGCGAACTTCGACTTTTCATGGCACCGGAAAATCACTAGGCTGGGACCAATGAAAGGCATCATTCTCGCCGGCGGCGCCGGGTCAAGGCTTTATCCGCTGACGTTGGTCGCGAGCAAGCAGCTCCAGCCCGTCTATGACAAGCCGATGGTGTATTACCCGCTGACGACGCTCATTGAGGGCGGCATTCGCGAGGTGTGCCTCATTTCCACGCCGCACGACCTGCCGCGTTTCAAGCAAATGCTGGGTGATGGCAGCCGGTTTGGGGTTTCCCTTGAATATCGCGAACAGCCAAAACCCCAGGGGATTGCCCAGGCCTTTCTGATCGCCGAATCCTTTATCGGCGGGGACAATGTGGCCCTGATTCTGGGGGACAACGTCTTTTACGGTAGTGACGTGTTTTATCGCAAAATTGCCGAATTCAAAGGCGGCGCCATGATTTTTGGCTATCACGTCCACGACCCGGAGCGCTATGGAGTGGTTGAATTTGACGGTGCGGGCCGGGCCATTTCCATCGAAGAAAAACCGAAACGGCCGAAGAGTGACTACGCGGTGCCGGGGCTTTATCTTTATGACCATCAGGTGGTGTCCCTGGCCAAGTCCCTGAAACCCTCCGCGCGCGGCGAGTTGGAAATTTCCGACTTGAACGTTGTGTATCTGCAACGCGGGCAACTGCACGTGCACCGGCTCAGCCGCGGTTTTGCCTGGCTGGATGCTGGCACGAGCAGCAGCCTGCATGATGCTTCGGCTTATGTGCAGGCGATTGAGAAACGGACGGGCATCAAGATTGGTTGTCCGGAGGAAGCGGCGTTCCGTGGCGGTTTTCTCAACCTGACCCAATTGGAGGAACTCGCGGGCCAGATGCCGAATTGTGAATACCGTACTTATCTGAATGAAGTGGTGGCAGAGGCAAAACGGCTGCAAAATGATTTATGAATTTACGATTCACGATTTTTGCGCCGCATCGCCCGCGAACCTGCTTCCGATTGGCCGGTCAATCCTCAACGGTATGATTCTCCTTCTCGGTGCATCCGGTTATATCGGCCAGGCGTTTGGGCGCGAACTGCGCCGCCGCCAATGGCCATTTACCGCGCTTTCCCGAAAGGAAGTGGATTACAACCGGTTTGAGGTGCTGTTGGAATTTCTGAAGAAAAACCAGCCGGAGTTTGTCGTCAATGTTGCCGGTTATACCGGCAAACCCAACGTGGACGCCTGCGAAACCGCTCAGGCCGATACGCTGGTGGGAAATACGCTGTTGCCGCAAACCATCGCCCAGGCTTGTGCGGTCTCCGCCGTTCCGTGGGGACACGTTTCCTCGGGTTGCGTTTTTTCCGGGGCCAAGGTGACGCTGCACGGGCAGACGCACATGGAAAAAGATTTGACGCGACCCGACCTTCGTTCCCTGGTCGAGCAATCCCCGGGCGCCATTCATGGTTTCACCGAAGCCGACCCGCCGAATTTCACGTTTCGTGATGCGCCGTGCAGTTTCTACAGCGGCACCAAGGCCCTGGGCGAGGAGGCCATCGCCGGTGTCGGCCAAAGTTACATCTGGCGGCTCCGTATTCCATTTGACGAGTTCGACAGCCTGCGCAATTACCTCAGCAAGGTGCAGCGTTACGAGAAGGTGTACGACAATGTAAACTCGATTTCGCACCGCGGTGATTTTGCGCGGGCGTGTCTGGATTTGTGGGAGCGCCGCGCGCCATTCGGAATTTATAACGTGACCAATCCGGGTTTCGTCACCACGCGGCAGGTGGTGGATCTGGTGGAACAGATTTTGAAACCGGCCAAACGCTTTGAGTTCTGGCAGAATGATACGGAGTTTTATCGGAAAGCGGCAAAAGCGCCGCGCTCCAATTGCGTGCTCGACGTGTCGAAACTGCTGGCCACCGGCGTCAAAATCCGGCCGGTCCTCGAAGCCCTCGAAGATTCGCTCAGAAACTGGAAACCGGAATGAAAATTTACGATTTACGATTTACGATTTACGATTTGAGTGCTGAAGCCGCGCTTGATTGTCAAATCGCTGCGCCAATCGTCAATCGTAGATTATAAATCAGACATGAATTTGCTCATCACCGGCGGCGCGGGGTTTATCGGATCCAACGTGGTCCATCATGTCATTGACCGGCCGGAGGTCGCGCGGCTGGTGAACCTGGATTGCCTGACCTACGCCGGGCATTTGGCGAATCTGGAACAGGTGGCCCGGCACCCCAAATACGTCTTTGAAAAGGTGGATTTGCGCGACAAGGCCGCTGTGTTGCGGGTGGTGGAAGACCACGGCATCACCCATGTCATGCACCTCGCGGCGGAATCGCACGTGGACCGGTCCATCACCGGCCCGGGCGATTTCATTCACACCAACGTCGTCGGCACCTTCAACCTGCTCGAAGCCTGTCGCGCACATTGGTTGAGTCCAAAATCCAAAGTCCAGGGTTCAAGGTTGGAGACCCGATTCCACCACGTTTCCACCGACGAAGTGTACGGCTCGCTCGGCCCGACGGGGTTTTTTGAAGAGACGACGCCCTATGCGCCGAACTCGCCGTATTCCGCGAGCAAAGCCGCCAGCGACATGCTGGTGCGCGCATATCATCACACCTACGGTTTGCCCACGGTCATCACAAATTGCTCGAACAATTACGGCCCGTTTCAATTTCCCGAGAAACTGATCCCCGTGGTCATCCAGAGCGTGCTCGCCCGCCAGCCGGTCCCCGTCTATGGCGACGGCCTGAATGTGCGCGACTGGCTTTACGTGCGCGACCACGCCGAGGCGCTCTGGCTGGTGCTCACGCACGGGAAATCCGGCGAGACCTATAACATTGGCGGTCACAACGAATGGGCCAACCTCCGCATCGTGGAATTGATTTGCGACCTGATTGACGAACTGGCGCCAAAACTCGGCGGCGATTCGCGTCAACTGATCTCGTTTGTGAAGGACCGGCCCGGTCACGACCGCCGTTACGCCATTGACGCGACGAAAATCAAAAACGAACTGGGCTGGACGCCGGCGCACAAATTTGAACAAGGCATTCGCGAAACCATCCAATGGTATCTGGACCATCAGGCGTGGGTGACGACCGTGACAGGCCATTGATGATTTACGATTTACGATTTGAGATTTACGCGCCTGGAGAAATTGTGGGAGAGTCGTAAATCGTGTATCGTAAATCGTAAATGAGAACACTGGTGGCGATTCTTGTCCTGTGGCTCGCGTTTAGCTTCAGCGCTAGCGCGCAGACGGACTCTATTGTCTGGCACCGGGCCGCTGACCGCGTGGATGCGGACGTTCACTCATTGAGCCTGTCGAATCTGCTGGCACAAATCACCGTTCAGACCGGCTGGCAGGTTTACGTGGAGCCGGGGACGACGCGCATTGCTTCCACCAAATTTAAAAACCTGCCAACGGGAGAGGCGCTTCGGATGCTGTTTGGCGATCTCAATTTTGCCCTCGTGCTTCAGACCAATGCCGGCCCGCATCTCTACGTTTTCACCACCCGGATGGAGAACGCCACGCAGCGGGTGCGCGTGCCCAAAAGGGCGGCACTCCGACATGTGCCCAATGAATTGCTGGTGAAACTTAAACCGGGCGTAAACCCCGATGCCTTGGCCAGGATGTACGGCGCAAAAATTGTTGGCCGCATGGACAAACTCGGCATTTATCGCCTGGAATTTGCCGATGCCGCCTCCGCCGATGCCGCGCTCGGCGGCCTTCAAAACAACACCGACGTGTCCGACGTGGATTACAATTATTATTTTGATCCGCCGCCGGCGGCGCAGGCGCTTGCCTCCGCGTCCCTGCCGCCGGTAAACCTGCAACTGAATCCCCCCGGCAATTCCGGGCGCGTCATCGTCGGCCTGGTGGATACTTCGGTGCAATCGCTCGACGGTTCGCTCAATCAGTTTTTGCTCAAGCAGATTTCCGTTGCCGGCGACGCTTCGACCGGCAGCGGCGATATTACCCATGGCACCGCGATGGCGGAAACCATTCTGCGCGCCATGGGCATCGCGGGGCAGGGCGCCTCGTCCGCCCAAATTTTGCCCGTGGACGTTTACGGTTCAAGTGCGACCACGACGAGCTGGAATGTCGCCCTGGGCATTCAGGCGGCGGTCAACGGTGGCGCGACCGTGCTTAATTTGAGTCTTGGCAGTTCCGGCGACAGCTCGATTTTGGACGGTATGGTCCAGCAGGCGATTGGTGATGGGATTTTGATTTTTGCCGCGGCCGGCAACCAACCGGTTACCTCGCCGACCTATCCGGCGGCCATCCCCGGCGTCATGGCCGTGACTGCGACGCAAAACGGTCAGATTGCGCCCTATGCGGACTACGGCTCCTTTGTGGATTTGGCGGCGCCAGGCACTACCGTTGTTTATTTGGGCAACCAGCCGTGGCTCGTGCAAGGCACTTCGGTGCCCACCGCCTACATGACGGGCATCGCTACCGAAACCAAAACCACCACGGGCCAAACCTGGATGCAGATCGAGAACTCCCTGAGACAGAACTTTCCGGTTCCGTAAGGATGGAAGCTGGGAGATGGCAGTTTGAAGCTGGGGAATTCCAAACTCCGAACTTCCATTTCCTATCTCCGAAGTTTAGTGCGTCATGCAGCCGATTTTACCGAACGCGACCACATAGGCAATGAAGGCGGCAATCAGGAACCAAGGTTTGCCCGCGACCGTCAGCAAAATGCCCGCGCCCAAAACGACGCCAATCAGCACATAAACCAAGACTGCCAGAGTAAGTTTCATTACGGTGATTATAAGATTTTTGTCCGAGTGTGCAAGCAGTTCAATGAACGCACGCTGGTGCCGCATCTTTGCGGAATGGGGAGCACATCCGCAGATGACGCTGACTGCACGGATTTCTTTCCCCGCATCTCCGTCATCCGCGAAATATGCGGATAAAACTTCCCGTGTGAGCCGGCGCGACAGTGACGGAGCTTGATTCATTTTGCGTTGTCGTTACTACAACGATGTCAGCCCCACGGGCTTGGGGGCGGAATTCAATTCGTCTTAATCCGTGAAATTCGTGTCACCGCCGCTTTTACTGCTTTCCCTTCACCAGCGCCTCCACCACCGCCGAGTCGGCCAAGGTGGTGATGTCGCCGATCTGGTCGGTCTGGTTCTCGGCGATTTTGCGCAGGATGCGCCGCATGATTTTACCGGAACGCGTTTTGGGCAGGCCGGGCGCGAATTGGATTTTATCCGGCACGGCAATCGCACCGATTTCCTTGCGGACGTGCTGCGCGAGTTCCTTTTTCAGTTCTTCGCTCTCAATGATGCCGTCCTTTAAGGTCACGAAGGCGTAGAGCGCCTGGCCTTTGATGTCGTGTGGCATGGGCGCGACGGCGGCCTCGGCCACCTTCGGATGACTGACGAGTGCGCTTTCCACTTCCGCCGTGCCGATGCGATGGCCGGATACGTTCACCACGTCGTCCACGCGACCCATCAGCCAATAATCGCCGTCGGCGTCAATGCGGCAGCCGTCGCCGGTGAAATACATGTTTTTATAGGTGGTGAAATAGGTGTTGATGAACCGGTCGTGGTCGCCCCAGGTGGTGCGCATTATGCCGGGCCACGGTTTCTTGATGCACAATTTGCCGCCCTCGTTCGGCGCGCATTCGGTGCCGTCATCGCGCAGCACCACCGGCTCAACGCCAGGGAAAGGGCGGTTCGCGCTGCCGGGTTTGAGGGTGTGAACGCCGGGCAGCGGCGTGATCATGAATCCGCCGGTCTCCGTCTGCCACCAGGTGTCGGAAATCGGGCAGCGGCCCCGGCCGATGTGCGTATGATACCACATCCAGGCTTCGGGATTGATGGGTTCGCCGACGGAGCCGAGCACACGCAACGAATTCAAGTTGTATTTGTTCGGCCATTCATCGCCGAGCCGGATGAGCGCGCGGATGGCCGTCGGCGCCGTGTAAAACGCCGTGACCCCGAATTTCTCCACAATTTTCCAGAACCGTCCGGCGTCCGGCCAGGTCGGCACGCCTTCGAACATCAACGTCGTCGCCCCATTGCACAATGGCCCGTAAACAACATAGCTATGGCCGGTTACCCAGCCGATGTCCGCCGTGCAGAAGTAAACGTCGTTGTCGTGAATATCGAAAACGTATTTGTGGGTCAGTGCCGTCCACAGCAGGTAACCGGCGGTGCTGTGAACGACGCCCTTGGGCTTGCCGGTCGAGCCGGACGTGTACAGGATGAACAGGTAATCCTCCGCATTCATCGGTTCCGGCGGGCAATCCGGTGGGGCGAGGCTATTGACGAGCCGACTCGCGGGTACGCTCGCCCCACCTTTATCAGCCTTGGCCATCAACTCGTGATACCAGACATCGCGGCTGGAATCGAAATGGCACGGTTCGTCGTTGCGTTTGATCAACACGACTTTTTCAATGCTCGGGGTTTTCTGCAAGGCCTCGTCGGCGATGGCCTTGAGGGGAATGCTTTTGCCGCCGCGCAATGATACGTTCGCCGTAATGAGCGCCTTGCAGGTCGAATCGTTGATGCGGTCGGCCAGCGAATCCGCGCTGAACCCGCCGAAGACGACCGAATGGATCGCGCCGATGCGCGCGCAGGCAAGCAGGGCGACGGCAGCCTCGGGAACCATGGGCATGTAAATGGCCACGCGGTCGCCTTTCCGAACGCCCAGCGATTTCAAGGCATTTGCGAATTTACAGACCTCGGCGTGCAGTTCCGCATAGGTGATTTTTTTCACCTCCCCCTCCGGTTCGCCCTGCCAGATAATGGCAATTTTATCGCGCGTCTTGGTCTTTAAATGGCGGTCGAGGCAGTTGACGGTCACGTTGAGCCGGCCGTCCTCGAACCAGCTGTGCCGGATGATTCGCGCGTCGGTGTCCCAGGTGAATTTTCGCGCCACGGTGGGTTGCGTGAACCAATCCAGTGTCTTCGCCTGTTCCAGCCAGAACGCATCCGGCTCGCGAATCGAGCGTTGGTAAAGGGCATCGTATTGCGCGGCATTAAGGTGCGCGCGCCGCAGGATTTCCGGCGACGGCGGGAAGGTGCGCGTTTCCTGAAGCAGCGAATCGGTCGAAATGGCTTTGTCTAGCATCGTCATCCGGTTTGGATTTTCGGCATTGTCGGCAAAAAAAAATGTTTCTGTCAATTGCCGTGATGAAGCTTCTGGAGGTCTCCCGCGAAGAATCTAACCGTGATTTTTTGTCCCATTTTTTGCCAGGGTGGGTCTCGCGGATGTTGACAAAGGAGATTTTCTCCGCGAGTTTGCGGCGCAACAAATGGGCAAGTCACTCATCATTGCGGAAAAACCGTCGGTCGCCAGCGACATCGCCAAGGCGCTCGGCGGGTTTAAAAAAGTTGAAGATTACTTCGAGAGCGACCAGTACGTCGTCTCGTCGGCCGTCGGCCATCTGCTGACCATCGTGCCGCCGGAAGGGGTCGAGGCGGCGCGCGGCAAGTGGACTTTTAAATGCCTGCCCGTCATCCCGCCGCATTTTGACCTGCTGCCGATCGAGAAAAGCGAGCCGCGATTGCGGGTCCTGAAAAAACTGATCAAACGCGACGACGTGGACGCGCTCATCAACGCCTGCGACGCGGGGCGCGAGGGCGAACTGATTTTCCGCAACATCGTCAAATTCACGAAGGCGAAGCAGCCCATCAAACGCCTCTGGCTGCAATCCATGACGCCGGCGGCCATTCGCGAGGGCTTTGAACGGTTGCGCGACGATGAGGCCATGCTTCCGCTGGCCGACGCGGCGTTCAGCCGGTCGGAAGCCGACTGGCTGGTGGGCATCAATGGCACGCGGGCGATGACGGCCTTCAATTCGAAGTCGGGCGGGTTTTACAAAACCACCGTGGGCCGCGTGCAAACTCCCACGCTGGCCATCCTGGTCGAGCGCGAGCAGAAGATCCGCAAGTTCGTGCCGCGCGATTTCTGGGAGGTCATCGCCACGTTCGATGCGGCCGCGGGGCAATACACCGGGCGCTGGTTTGACGAGCAATTTTCCCGGGGTGACGGCAAGAGTGGCGATGACCAGCTCAAACCGGAACGTCTCTGGGACAAGGCCCGGGCCGAGACCATTCACGACAAGTGCCTGGGCAAACCCGGCGTCGTGACCGAGGAAAGCAAGCCCAGCACGTCGCTGTCGCCGTTGCTGTACGATTTGACCAGTTTGCAGCGTGAAGCCAACTCGCGGTTTGGTTTCAGCGCCAAGAACACACTGGGCGTGGCGCAGGCGCTGTACGAAAGGCACAAGGTTTTGACCTACCCGCGCACCGATTCGCGCGCGTTGCCGGAGGATTACATCGGCACGGTGAAAAAAACCTTGGAGATGTTATCGGGCCGCGCACCCGGCAGCGGGACCGCCTTCGTGACCCGCTATGCCGCACTCGCGTCTAACATTCTTGAGCATGACTGGGTGCGCCCGAACAAACGGATTTTCAACAACGCCAAGGTTTCCGATCACTTCGCCATCACGCCGACCACGCAGGCGCCGCGCGGCTTGTCCGAGCCGGAGCAAAAGATTTACGACATGGTGACGAAGCGGTTTCTCGCGATTTTCTATCCCGCCGCCGAATTTCTCGAAACCACGCGCATCACCCGCGTCGAGAGCGAGCCGTTCAAGAGCACCGGCAAGGTGCTGGTGACGCCTGGCTGGCTGACGGTTTATGGCAAGGAGGCACAGGACGAGGACGCCGCCAATCTGGCGCCAGTCAAACCGAATGAAACCGTCAAGACCGCCGCCATCGAGGTGAAACCAAACGTCACCAAGCCCCCGCCGCGTTATTCGGAGGCCACCCTGCTTTCGGCGATGGAAGGCGCGGGCAAGCTGGTCGAGGACGATGAACTTCGTGAGGCCATGCATGAGAAAGGCCTGGGCACACCGGCAACGCGCGCGGCCATCATCGAGGGTCTGATTTACGAGCAGTACGTACACCGCAACGGGCGCGAGTTGCAGGCGACGGCCAAGGCGTTTTCATTGATGGAACTCCTCAACGGTCTGGGCATCGCCGAATTGACCAAGCCGGAACTGACCGGCGATTGGGAATTCAAGCTGCATCAGATCCAGCGCCGGCAGAAAAGCCGCGACGAATTCATGTCCGAAATCGCGGACATGACGCGGCACATCGTGGAACGCGCCAAAAAATACGAACATGACACCATCCCCGGTGACTTTGGCGTCCTGAAGACGCCGTGTCCCAAATGCGGCGGCGAGATTCACGAGAAATACAAACAGTTTCAATGTGAGAAGTGCGACTTCGCAATCTGGAAAACCGTGGCCGGCCGCATGTACGAAATCGAGGAAGTGGAGAAACTCATCGGTGAGAAACAAATAGGCCCCTTGCAGGGGTTTCGCAGCAAGATGGGCAGGCCTTTCGCCGCCGTGCTGAAAATGAATGGCGAATTCAAGGTGGAATTTGATTTCGGCAACGACCAGAACGCCAACGGCGAGGCCGCGGCCCCGGTGGATTTCACCGGCAAGGAACCGCTGGGCAAATGCCCCAAGTGCGGCGCGCAGGTTTTTGACGCCGGAATGAACTACCTGTGTGAGAAGGCGACGGGCGCGGGCAAGACGTGCGATTTTCGCTCCGGCAAGATCATTTTGCAGCAGGAAATCGCGCCGGAGCAGATGAAAAAACTGCTGGCCACCGGCAAAACCGATTTGCTGACGAAATTCATCTCCAAACGGACGGGCCGCGCCTTCAAGGCTTTTTTGGCGTCTGGGCCGGACGGCAAGGTCGGATTTGAATTTCCGCCCCGCGAAGCCAGGGGTAAGGCCGGCGCGGACCGTAAACCGAAGGAACCGGCGCCGAAAATTGATTTCACCGGGAAATCGCCGCTGGGCAAGTGCCCGCGGTGTGGGGGCAATGTGTTCGAAACCGAAGCCGCTTACGTTTGCGAAAAATCGCAGGTGGACAAAAAGCCGTGCAAATTCAAGGTCGGCAAAACGATTTTGCAGCAGCCGATTGAACCGCCGCAATTGCAGAAACTGCTCCAGGCGCGCAAGACCGATCTGCTCAACCAGTTTATATCCAAGGCCGGCCGGCCCTTTCCGGCGTTTCTGGTGATGGACGACAAGGGCAAGGTCACGTTTGAATTTCCGCCGCGCGACGGAGAGTAATTCGGAAACGTGCACCTGGGAGCGCCGCCGTCCCGGCGGCGGGGCTAGGAAAAGAAGCCATGCATCAACTTGCCGGCGGGACGCCGGCGCTCCCAGCCTGTCGTCCCGGCGGCGAGTTTCGAAAAGAAGCAATTCATTGACCTGCCCGCGGGCACTGTGCTTCCAGGCATACGTGTCGGCAAGATGCCAGCGCTCCCGGGTGTTCCCAGGCTTGCTTATGATGCTTCATTGCGCTAGCGTTTTTCCATGAGTTTGCAGGGAAATCACAGCCCGTCGCTCATTCCGAGTTTTCCGCTTTCTCCGAAACAAACCGCTCGCGTGATGACCAATGTAGAATCGCCTGGGCCGCATCAGGGCTGGTATTCTCGCGGTTACCTGCCGCATTGGGATCATCCCGGCATGATGCAATCCATCAACTTCCGTCTGGGAGATTCCATGCCGGCCGGTGTCATCGAGAAATGGAAGACCGAACTGACACTTCAGTCCGAAAGCCAGCGTTCCGTTGAACTTCGCCGCCGTATTGAGAAATACCTCGATGCCGGTCACGGCACCTGCTGGCTCAACCAGCCGGACATTGCGTGCCTGGCCGAACGCGCATTGTTTCATTTTGACGGACAGCGTTATCGTCTTTTGGCCTGGTGCATCATGCCCAATCATATTCATGCGTTGATCGAAACGCGGGAAGGATTTCCGCTGGCGGACGTGTTGCATTCGTGGAAATCATTCACGAGTCACAAAGCGAATGCGTCTTTACGCCGAACCGGCGGGTTCTGGGAACGAGAGTATCTTGACCGCTTCGTGCGCAATGCGGAACACTACGCGAAAGTGGTTGCTTATATCGAAGAGAATCCAGTGAAAGCCGGTCTGGCAAGGCTCAAACGTGACTGGCCCTGGAGCAGCGCCAGATTTCGTGTCTTAGGGGATGCCGCCGCCCCAGCGGTGGGGTTTGGAAAAGAAGCCAGGCATCAACTTGCCGGCGGGACGCCGGCGCTCCCAGGCTGTCGGGACGGCGGCCAGTTGACATGAACGATTCCTCTTCCCAAAGCGAGCCGGCGGGACGCCGGCGCTCCCGGGCCGGTGCTCCCCGACCGCCGGAAATCCGCGACCCGTGGGTCCGCAAATTCCTCACGCACCTGGCGACGGACCGGGGCGCGTCGGTTTACACCCAACGGAATTATCGGCAGGCCTTGACGGAATTTGCACACTGGCATCTGGACGAGCGCCAGGCAGCCCCCGCCTGGGAAAAATTGCAGCGCGATGATTTCCGCAATTATTTGCGGTATCTGGGACGAAACCATTTGAGCCGCGCGGCGACGCAGTTGCGTTTTTCCGCGTTGCGGACGTTTTACAAATTCCTCATGCGCCGGGGGGTGTTGGAAACCCTGCCGATTAAAAATCTGGCGCTGCCCAAGCGGGAACGGCGCCTGCCGAAATACCTCACGCGCCAGCAGATGATTGATTTGCTGGATGCGCCGGTGAAGCTGCTGGCGAGCCGGGAACAAAGAAAAGGTCCGGGCCGCCCCATTTCCACCGCCGTGTGCCTGCGCGACGTGGCGGTGTTGGAGACGATTTATTCCTGCGGCTTGCGCATCAGCGAACTGTGCGGCCTGCGGGCGGAGGACATTGACTGGAGCGAGCGGCTCGTTCGCGTGCGCGGCAAGGGCAAAAAGGAACGGCTCGTACCCATTGGCGAACCGGCCTGGAAGGCGATTCAAAATTATTGGGGCGTGTTGAAACAGCCGCCGGCCGGACCGTTGCCGGTCTTCTTTGCCGAGACCAAAAAAGCCGCGCTGCTCAATCCGCTGCAACTCTCCCGCCGCTTGAAACAATACCTGGTCATTGCCGGCCTGGACCCGGCCCTGACGCCGCACAAATTGCGGCACAGTTATGCCACGCACCTGCTGGACGCCGGCGCGGATTTGCGAAGCGTGCAGGAATTGCTCGGCCACGCCCATCTGGTCACGACCCAGGTTTACACGCATGTGACGACCGAGCGCTTAAAAAAAGCCTACGATGCCGCCCATCCGCGGGCCTAGCGGGGGCATTTTTCCGATTGAAATATTTTGAATGCGGGGCATGATTATTGGTCTAAGTAACCAGGCGGTTAAAACGGTTAAATCAGGCTTAACATGAAAATTAAATTAAATATTTTGACTTTGACAATGGCGGTCTCGGCGGTGCTGTTGACGGGCTGCCAGTATCCGAATGGGCAACCAAACAACACGGCCTCCGGCGCATTGATTGGCGGGGCGATGGGCGCCATTGCCGGCGCGGCCATTGGCGGTCCCCGCAATGGTGGCGCGGGCGCGCTGATTGGCGCCGCGGCGGGCGCGCTCACGGGCGGCGTCATTGGCAATTCCATGGACCAGGAGCAGGCGGCGGAACTCCGTGCCCAGGCGCCGGAAACCTATGTACGCGTGCAACAGGGACAGCCGTTGAGTATTTCCGACATCAAGGCGCTGGCCGCCGCCAAGGTGAGCGACGACCTTATTATCAGCCAGATTCGCAATTCCGGCACCGTTTATCATCTCAGCACTGCCGACATCATTGATCTGCACAACGCGGGCGTGAGTGAAAACGTGATTAATTTCATGATCAACTCACCAAGCCTGGTGGGGGATGATTCAGCCGTTCAGACCACCACGGTTGTTCCGCAAATGCCACCACCGCCGGCGGCGGAAACGGTGGTCGTTGCGCCGGGACCGGGCTATGTGTGGGTTGGCGGCGAATGGGTGTGGAACGGCGGTTGGGTTTGGCGGGCGGGTTATTGGGCTTATCCACCATACCCGCATGCCGTTTGGGTGGGCGGTTATTGGGGCAGGGGACCGTACGGTTGGTACCGGAGACCGGGTCACTGGCGGTGAGTTGGCGGGTTTCGGCTTTTTTTTGTTGCTTGCGCTCCGTCGAAATTGGACGAGATTTTGTCCATGGAGACACCCAGGAACCGGCAACGCTTTAATCGGGCGGGAACGCGCGGCTTTTTTGTGTGGGCGTGCTTCCTTCTTCTCTTCCCGGCCATTCCTTCCGTGCCTGGCCAGACTTCCGACGTCCTGACCTATCATAACGACAATGGTCGCACGGGACAGAACTTGAACGAGGAAATCCTGTCGCCCGCCAACGTCAACACCAACCACTTCGGAAAATTGTGGGTCCTGAAGGCGGATGGCCTGGTGGATGCCCAACCGCTTTATGCCGCCGGGGTTTCCATTCCGCTTAAAGGCATGCGCAATGTCGTGTTCATTGCCACCGAACACGACAGCGTTTATGCCTACGATGCGGACAGCACCAATCTGTTCTGGCAGGTTTCGATGTTGGGCACCAACGAAATGACTTCGGATGACCGTGGCTGCAGCCAGGTGACCCCCGAGATCGGCATCACTTCCACACCGGTGATCGACCGCCAGCTTGGCCCGAACGGCACAATCTTTGTCGTCGCCATGAGCAAGCAGGTGACCAACAGCACGACCGTCTATTTCCAGCGGTTGCATGCGCTGGACCTGGCCACCGGCACCAACCGGTTGCCGGCAGTGACCGTCGCCGCCCAATATCCGGGCACGGGCGACAACCGCGTCGGCACCAATGTGGTGTTCGACCCGTCCCAATACAAGGAACGTTGCGGGTTGCTGTTGCTGGGCGGGGTCATTTACACCGCCTGGGCGTCACATTGTGATATCAGACCCTACACCGGCTGGATTATTGGCTACGATGAACACACCCTGGCCCAAACCAGCGTGTTGAACATTACGCCGAACGGAAACGAATCGGCCATCTGGATGAGTGGCGCCGGCCTCGCGACCGACGCCGCCAGCAATATTTATTTTTTGGCCGGCAACGGCACGTTCGATACCGCGCTGACCACCAACGGGTTTCCCATCGAGAACGATTATGGCAACGCGTTCATCAAACTCTCGACCACGAACAATCAGCTCACCGTGGCGGATTATTTCGACATGTACGACACCGTGAGCGAGAGCGATAAAGACACGGACCTCGGTTCCGGCGGTGCGCTCGTTTTGCCCGACATGCTTGACGGGCAGGGGCACATTCGCCAGCTCGCCGTCGGCGCCGGGAAGGACAGCAATCTTTATCTTGTGGACCGTTCAAACATGGGCAGGTTCAATCTGACCAACGACACCGCCATTTACGAGGAACTCGACGGGGTGCTGCCGGGCGGCGTGTGGGCGATGCCCGCTTACTTCAATGGCACGCTTTATTACGGCTCCGTCGGGTATTATCTTCAGGCGTTTCCGTTCCAAGGTGCCCTGCTCACCAACAGCACTTCCCAAACTGCCATCACCTTTACCTACCCCGGCACCACCCCGGCCATCTCCGCCAATGGCAGTTCCAATGGCATCGTTTGGGCCACGGAAAACACCTCCCCGGCGGTTTTGCATGCCTATGCCCCCACCAATCTCGCCCGGGAGTACTACAACAGCACCCAGGCTGCCGGTGGCCGCGACAGCTTTGGATCCGGCAACAAATTCATCACCCCGACCATTGCCAGTGCGCGGGTTTATGTCGGGACCGCGACCGGTGTCGGCGTGCTCGGCTTGCTTGACCAATCCAGCCTGACGCCGCTGCAGGTGTGGCGGGACAATCATTTCGGCAACCCGTCGAACGTTGGGGCGGGCGCCAACACCGCCAGTCCGGCCGGTGACGGCGTACCGAACCTGATCAAATACGCCCTTGGTTTGAATCCGTCGATGCCGGCCACCGCCGCCCAATTGCCCTCCGGCGGCATCCAACCCGACGGAGGCACGAACTATCTGACCCTGACCGTCAACCGTGCCGCCCAGCCTTCCGACATCACTTATATTGTGGAAGTTTCCAGCAACCTGCTGGGTGGATGGGTTTCCGGCCCGCCGAACACCGTGACGCTTACGAACACCACCACACAACTGATGGTACGCGACAATACGCCTGTGCCGGCCGCAACCGAACGGTTCATTCGTTTACGTGTTACCAATCCCTAGTGCGAAGCAACGCAGGCGGGTGCGACCAGTTTGCGCGTTCCGGTTTTAGTCTCCCCTTCAACTCGGCGCAAGGACTTCAACTGTAGAGTCTCGGAGAGCAACGAAATTGCTTGCCGCTCCTTTTCGGCGGTGGGTAATATATCCGGCCGGTGCCGAAGTGAAGGCCGGCGGTTGGCTGGGTAGCTCAGTCGGTAGAGCAGAGGACTGAAAATCCTTGTGTCGGCGGTTCAATTCCGCCCCCAGCCACCACTTTGATTTCAAATGGGTTAGGGTCGGAGACCTATTACCGCCGGAATCAAAACGGAAAAAACTGAGGAAATTCTGCGAATGGCTTTTGATTTTTGGGATTGCCGGGGAAGTGGCCTGCCTTCCGTTTTCGTTGTGGGAATCTTCAAAATTAAGCAATGATGCTGCATCAGCAAGGTTGGAAATAGCAAAATTGAAACAGCCTCGCACTTTAACGACGGACCAAATGGGATCAATAGAAAAAACGTTAAAGGGAACCAGTCGCGGGAGGGTAATTATTGAGCATGTGATTGTTGGGGATGCCCCCGCTTTCGCGTATATTTTGGATTTTGAGTTCTTCAGAATGGGATACGATGTTTCGCCATCCCCAGCAGAGAATCCAAATTTGAGTTTTTTGTTATATGTCCCTCCTAAATTCATCAAATTCGAAGGCGTTGAAATGACTTTTAGCGATAAACAACCATCGTATGGGAGAAAAATTGAAGAGGCATTAACTAATGCAGGAGTGACTGTGTTATACACTCCAGATTCAACTTTCGACTCCAACAAGGTCTTAATTGAAGTGGTCGAAAGACCATAAACAGGCAAACAAATCAAAATTAAGGCGGCCTTTTTATACGTCCATCCCGCAATTTCATGCCAAATCTGGTGAAGTAAAGTGTTTGCCCTCATAAAATCGAAATTAGGACAACGCCATCAATATCGGTGAATTGACAGGATTTAGAAGTTTTGATTAAATAGATGGTGTTATGAAAGCGCTCGAGTCCTCTTGTTTTGGGTTGTCCGTATTGGCAATCATATCCATGGCGGCGTTGCTCGCCGCCTCATTGTCGGCGGCTCAAGCCCAGAGCGACCCAGTCATTACGGCTTGGAACTTTGAAAACGACGCGATTGCAGTTAACAACAGCCCAGCCCCCTCTACTGGTACTGGCACCGCTAGCTCCATCGGCATGAACCTTTACCCAACTCCGAATATCGGTGTAACTGCCGACGATGTCCTCCAGGGCAAGAGTTCAGACACAGGCGTTAACGGGGTTGCCGATACCACTCAGACTTGGCGCGTCCGGGCGCAGGCTGGGGCCAACGGCGCAGCCAACGGCTGGTCGAGCCTGGCCCCGATTGGCACGCAGGGAGCCGTGTTCGCCGCGAGCACTGTGGGGTACAACAGTATTAATATCAGCTTCGACTGGTATGTGACGACTCAGGGTGAGGCGAACATGCAACTCGAATACACCACGGATGGCAGCTCCTGGCACAATGTTGCGCTCACACTCTCCGGATCCGACGCTGGCCTCGTCGTCATGAACAACAACACCTCCCCCAATACGGTTATCGGGTCGTATGTCAGCGATAACATTTTGAACCCTGGTCAAAGTACGCTCGCCGGGCAGGATTGGTTTACCGGTTTGACCGCGACCATCACCGACCCGAATGCGGTTAATGACCCGAACTTCGCCATTGAAATGGTGAACGCGTCGACAGGCGCCGACAATGTCAGCACCCAAGGAATTCCCTTGAATAACACCTCGGGCAACTGGCGCTTCGACAGAGTCGACATCAGCGGTACTGTAGTGGTTCCGGAACCGTCGACTTTGGGTTTGGCTGGACTGGGTTTGGCGAGCCTGATTGCTTTGCGCCAGCGCAATCGCAAAGCCTGAACGAACCTTTATCTCCGGGCAAACGCGCAGGCGCACCTGCGCGTTTTTTTCTCCACCGATCTCGCATTTGTTTCCACCCACCGCCCAAAAAGGCCAAAGCAAATCGCTCAACCGGTTCATGTAAAATGACAAAGCTTAGGCGCAAGAATAAGTAATATATTATATTGTGCTTTTGACGGTTAAGCAGTAGACTCACTGTTAAGTTTATGAAGATTCCCCTCCTGAATTAATCCAATCTTAGCCGGCCATGGTTGAAATTTGCCAGTGCGATTTTGCTTCTCTTTGTCTGGAACATACCGGCATGGGCCAGCCTGCCATCCGGCTGGAGCGGTGCCGACATCGGGTCTCAACTCAAATCTTGGCGCCAGCCTGGCCGCGTTGACCCACGCCGCCAACAATCCCGCCGCGGCCTACACGCTATTGTCACCAATTTTGAAACCGAGATTAACACGGGCTGGTTTATGGGAGCATCTACGCCATTGTCATTAATAATATTCGCGACCCTGCCAGCACGCCGAATACCATCGCGTCCAACACCCTGGTCAATTTCACGGCCCCACCTTATAAAAAAAACCCTATTAATAGCTATTGGCGTAATTTGTGCCGCTGGATTGGCCAGTGTTGAGGCCCAATTGATCAATGTTAATTTTACTGACGGTAACATCAACGCAGCCGATGGCGGCGGCGATGTCACTCCTACTCCGCCGGGGACTGTGATGACCGGCGCTGCGGTGCTTGGTTCAGCGGGTGACGTTTGGAATGGTCTTGGCGGATTCACATACGCAAGTGCTGGTGGGGCGTGCACGTACACCAATGGTGCCTTGGTTGATTCAACGGGCGCCCCTACGACGGTTACGTTGAGCTTGTCGGCGCCAAATGGTACCTATGGTGCTAATTCCGTAAATTGGGGCAACTACAGCGCATTTTCATGGGCTAGCTTGGCAAACGAACAGGGTAACATTGGCGGTCCATACACCCCATACTCAGCCTTGATGTCGCATTGTATCATCGCCAATAGTGCTGCTGGTAATGGATATGTCACACTTAACGGTCTTGGGCTTAATCAGGCTTACCAACTGGTTGTTTATAGCGCGAGTGATGGGAATGTTGGTGCTGGCAGAACGAGTACGTTCACGGTCAATGGTGTCACCCAGACCACTCTTTGGAACGGCACCACGACCACCCTCGTCAATGGAGTGGACTATACTTCGTTTAGCACCACGAGTGACGGAACTGGGACGCTGACCATAAACTTTGGCAATTTGGGTGTTAGCGAAAGTGATTTTGATGGTTTCCAACTGACCGGCACATTGCCCACCAATGTGGTGGTGGCCACGAGTGTCAACCCCCACGAACCGCTGGGACCTTCCAGCCGCAAGACTGGGATTGTCTTTTCCGAAATCATGTGGAAGCCCGCGCCGCGCATCGACGGCAACAATATGGAGTTTCTGGAAATTTACAATTCCTGTCCATATTTCCAGGATATCGGTGGCTATCAAGTGACGTGTGCGGACATGAATTATACTTTCCCCACCAACACTCTGATCCCCGGCGGCGCCTTTTTTGTCTTAGCCGCTTCACCGCAAGGTATCGCCAATGTTTATGGTCTCACTACCAATGTCTTTGGGCCGTACACCGGCAGTCTCAAACATTCCGAGGTCCTCCAACTGCTGGATGAACAAAGCAACGTATTGCTGACGGTGCCCTACACCGATACTTACCCCTGGCCGGTGGCCGCCGACGGCACGGGGCACTCCATTGTGCTGGCCTACCCGACCTACGGCGAAGGCGACCCGCGCGCGTGGGATATTAGCGACGTGACGGGCGGTTCGCCGGGCCAGATGGACGGATTTACTCCCAGCCCATTGCGCAACGTCGTCATCAACGAAATTCTGCCACACTCGGAAAATCCGGCTGTGCCGCAGTTCATCGAACTTTACAACCACAGTACGAATAGCGTGGACGTTTCGGGTTGTATTTTGACCGATGATCCGACGACCAATAAGTTTGTCATTCCGTCGGGCACGGTCATTGGCCCGGCGGGCTTTGTTTCCTTCGCGCAATCGCAATTTGGCTTCACGCTCAACGGCGCGGGCGAAACGCTTTATTTTATCAAACCCGACAGCAGCCGGGTACTCGACGCCGTGCAATTCGGGGCGCAGGCTGACGGCGTTTCCTATGGCCGCTGGCCGGATGGCGCAAATGACTTTTATGCCTTCACCACCAACACGCCGGGCACAAACAACAGCGCAATTTTGATCGGCGACATCGTCCTCAACGAATTGATGTATGACCCGATCAGCGGCAACGACGATGACCAATACATTGAACTCCACAACAAGGGAACCAACACGATCAATCTGGCCGGCTGGCAATTTACGACCGGCGTCACTTTCACATTTCCAAATGTCTCAATCGCACCAAATGGTTATCTGGTTGTCGCGCGCAACCTGACCAATTTGTTCGCCAAATATCCAAATTTGAACACGGGCAATACAGTGGGTAATTACAGCGGCAAGCTGTCGCACAACGGCGAGTTGCTGACGTTGGTGCAGCCGGAAACGTTTTATAGAACCAACACGATTTACGTTGAGGAAGACGAAGTAACTTACGGCACGGGCGGACGCTGGGGAGAATGGTCCTCTGGCGGCGGCAGCAGTCTGGAACTGATTGACCCCCATTCCAATCACCGCCTGGCGGCCAACTGGGCGGACAGCAATGACACCGCGAAGTCGGTGTGGACGAACGTCACTTGGACCGGGGTGCTCGACAATGGGGCAAATTACGAATCGGGAATCCTACACGCCCAGATTGGTCTTTTAGACGTGGGCGAATGTCTGGTGGACAATGTTGAGGTGGAAGACACCAACGGGGTCAATTACGTCGCGAATTCCACTTTTGAAAGCGGCTTGGGCCTGACCAACTGGTCCTTGCAAGGCTGCATGGTGCGATCCAGTCTGGAAAATAGCGGTTATCAAAGCAGTCATTCCCTGCACCTCCGGTCCAGTGACAATATCTGGACCGGTGACAATTCCTGCCAGGTCGCTTTGAACGCCAACTCGCTCGCATCCGGTCAAACCGCAACTCTTAGTTTTGACGCACGCTGGTTGCATGGCTGGCCGGAAGCGCTGTTGCGGTTGAATGGCAACTGGTTGGAAGCCACCGGGACGCTGCCCGTTCCAACCAATCTCGGCTCACCAGGCGGACCCAATAGCCAATATGTGACGAATGCCGGACCGGCCGTTTATAACGTGACCCACACGCCATCGTTGCCGGCAGCCAATCAAGCGGTGGTGGTGACAGCCAATGTGTGTGACCCTGATGGCGTGCAAAATCTCACGCTTTATTACCGGCTGGATCCGGCGACGAATTACACCGCCGTGCCGATGAAGGACGACGGCACGGGTGGCGATGCGGTTCCGGGCGATGGCGTTTTCAGCGCGACCATTCCCGGACAAGCAGCAAATCAAATCGCCGCGTTTTACATTTCCGCCACGGATGGTCTGGGCGCAACCACACGCTTCCCGGCGTTGCGTCCGCAGGACAATGAGCCGGTGCGCGAATGTGTGGTCATGTTTGGCGACGGTAATCCAGGCGGCAGTTTCGGCGTGTATCATTTATGGCTCACGCAGACCAACGTAACCCGCTGGGCCAATCTGTCCGATTTGAGCAACGAAGGCAACGATTGCACCTTCGTCAATGACACCCGCGTGATCTACAACATGCAAGGTCGGTTTGCCGGCAGTCCGTATCATCAGGAGTTTAATACTCCCACCGGCAACCTGTGCCATTACAAATGGGAATTTAACGACGACGATAAGTTTCTGGGCGCGACGGATTTCAACAAGATTCATCAGCCGGGCAACGGTCCGGGCGATGACGCCAGCATTCAACGGGAGCAGTTGGCCAACACCTTCCTGCGCACGCTGGGTGTGCCGTGGCTCTACAAACGCTACGTGGCGGTCTATGTCAACGGCAACCGCCGCGGCACATTAATGGAAGATACCCAGGTGCCTGACAGCGACATCGTGAAAGAGCATTTCCCCAATGACACCGATGGCTTCCTCTACAAGATGCAGCCTTGGTTTGAGATGGCTCCCTTTCCTTCCGGCGCCACCATGGCCTTCAACAATAATGCCTGGTGCAACCTGATGCCTTATACGACCACCGGCGGCGTGAAAAAGCCGGCGCGCTACCGCTATAATTTTGAAATCCGCCGCACACCTGATTCCGATAGTGACTTCACCAATGTCTTTTCGCTGATTGACGCGGCCAACTCCTCCAGCTCGCCCAACTACGTGGCGAACATGGAAAATATTGCCAACATGGAAAACTGGATGCGGGTGTTTGCGGCCAACCACGCGGCGGGCAATTGGGATTCCTTTGGGGCGCAGAACGCCCAAAATCTTTATGGCTACATTGGCGCCCGGGGCACGAAATATTCATTGTTGATGTGGGATTTCAACATCGTCATTGGCAACAGCGGTTCCTGGGGACCAGGACAGAATCTGTTCACCCTTAATTCTCAAGACTCCAACATGACCGCCATCTACAACAACCCCACCTTCCTGCGCATGTATTGGCGCGCGTTGCAGGAACTGGTCAACGGTCCGCTCAATGTCGCCAACAGCGGACCGCTGCTCATGGCCAAATACAACGCTTTCACCGCCAACGGCCTGAGTGTCGAAAATCCCACCGTGAACATCGAACCGTGGCTTTCGCAGGCGCAAAGTAGCATTGCTTCGCAACTGGCTGCGGTCAACGCCACCAACTTCACGGTCAACAGCAGTGCAACAATCAACAACAACGTGGCCTATGTGACCGGTACGGCCCCGGTAAATGTGGACACCGTCTGGATCAATGGCGTGGCGTATCCACTGACTTGGACCACCTTGACCAATTGGATCGTCACCGTGCCGTTGGTCAACGGAACAAATAACTTGGGCGTGGTTGGGGTGGACAACAACGGCCAGCCGATTACAGGTGATAGTGGCAGTGTCAGCGTCATCTATAATGGAACCAATGCCTCGCCTATCGGCCAATTGGTTATCAACGAAATCATGTATGCTCCGTCGGTCGCTAACGCGCAGTTTGTGGAACTGTATAATAACTCCACCAATGTGACGTTTGATTTGTCGGGCTGGCAGTTGCAAGCATTGTCCTACACCTTCCCGAACGGTTCGATCCTCGGGCCGACCAACTTTTTGGTTTTGGCGGCGAACGGCGCGGCGTTTGCGTCGGCGTATGGAGCAACCAATCCGGTATTTGACACGTTCAGCGGCACACTGCCGGCGAGCGGAATCCTCTCGTTGAATACTTCCAGCAATGTGACGGTGGCCGAGGTGGAATATGAAAATCAATTGCCGTGGCCAACGAATGCCAACGGAACCGGCGCGTCCTTGCAACTCATTGACCCCCATCAGGACAACTGGCGCGTCGGTAATTGGGCGGTGGTGTCCACCAACACCCCCGTGACGCCGCAATGGACTTATGTCACTGCCACCGGCACGGCATCCTCTTCTTTGATTTATATCTATTTGCAGTCGGCGGGTGACGTTTACATTGATGACATCGAGTTGGTGGCCGGGAGCGTGCCTGGAGCCGGAACGAACACCTTGGCCGACGGCGGTTTTGAATCCGGCTTTCTGGGGCCTTGGACGGTCTCCCCCAATTTGACCAATTCCGTCTTGAGCACGACGATGAAGCATTCCGGCAGCGCAAGTTTGCATGTGATCTCCACCAGTGCCGGCACCACGCAAAGCAGCGCCATCTGGCAAATTATTTCGCCGGCGTTGACGACAAATGCCACTTACACTTTGAGCTTCTGGTATCTGCAAAGCACGAACGGCGGCCCGCTCACCGTGCGATTGTCCGGCTCCGGAACGGTGGCGACGGTCAACCCGGCCCCGCCGACGACTGCCATTGCGCCCGCCTCGCCCAGCAGGTTGAACAGCGCTGCTGCTTCATTGACGCCCTTCCCGTCGCTTTGGATCAACGAATTGCAGGCCGACAACCTGACCGGCATCACCAACCATGCGGGTCAACACACCGGCTGGCTGGAACTTTATAACCCCAGCACCAATGTAATCCCGCTGAGCGGACTCTATCTGGCCAACAATTATACCAACCTTTTGCAGTGGGCTTTTCCGAGTAACGCCGTCATAAATGCCGGCCGGTTCGAAGTGATTTTCGCCGACGGCTTGACCAACCTTTCAACGACCAATGAAATGCATACCAGTTTTGTTTTGCCCAGCGGCACGGGTTCTTTGGCGTTGACCCGACTCGCCACCAACGGTCAGCAACAAGTGCTCGACTATGTGGACTACCAGAATATCAGCCCCAACGATTCCTATGGATCGTTGCCTGACGGACAAAGCTTTGACCGCCAGGAATTTTTCCAGGCTACGCCCGGCGCGCCCAATAATGGCACGGCAACACCACCGCCTTCATTTGTTGATTACGTGGTGGCAGGTTTGGTTTATACCCAGAACTTTGATTCTCTGCCCGATCCGGGAGCGACTTCTGTGAACACCGCCAATCCAGTGACCATCAACGGCGTCACGTATTCTTTAGCCAATCCCTATGACTTCGCCTATCCGGCCATGGCCAGCGGCAGCAGCGGCGGGTTGGGCCTCTCCGGCTTGGCCGGTTGGTATGGCACCAGCGCATTGCTTTCCAGATTTGGCGCAACCTATGGCGACCAAACCACGGGTGGTCAAATAAGTTTTGGTTTGCCCGGCAGTTCCAATCGGGCACTGGGTCTGCTGGCTACCAGTTCCACGGGCGGCACCGCTTTTGGCGTCCGGCTCATCAACGGGACGGCCATGACATTGAACCAGATGACCCTTCAATTCACCGGCGAAGTCTGGCGTCAGTCCAATCTGCCCAAGACTCTGCAATTCTATTATTTAATTGATCCAACCGGCACCGCTCCTTTCCCCGGCAGCGCGACGGCGTTTCTCCCCGCGTTGAACGTGAGCTTTCCCACGGTCCCGGCGGACGTGGGCGGCGCAGCGGTAGACGGCACCTCGCCGCTCAACCAGACCAACCTGAGCGTGTTGAATCAGACCATTACCAACTGGCCGCCGGGCGCGGCACTGTGGTTGGTGTGGCAGATGACGGACTCAACCGGCAAAGCTCAAGGCTTGGGCATAGATAATTTAAGTTTCTCGGCCGGTATGCCACTGCCCCTTTCGGTGAACATCCAGGTTTCAGGAACGAACCTGTTCGTGACCTGGCCGACGGCAACAGGTCAAACCTACCAACTGGAATATAAAAATGATCTCACGGCACCGACTTGGACGCCGTTGGGCAGTCCAGTGACGGGCACGGGTGGAACGTTAACGGTCACCAATAACTTTGGAGGTTCACCACAACGCTTTTTCCGCCTGCAGTTGGTGAATTAGGCTTTATATCGCAATTCTCCTATTCCGATTCGCCTCAAAGAGGTACGGGGCAATTCCGAGGAAATAAATTGGCATTCTCCGATTTTATACGCCTTGCGTTCATTTATGCTGAAACTGAAAAGCAGGAACTGAGTTGAGTTTCGGTTGTGAATAGGGAGGCTGGTTCAAGGAATTATCATGGTAAATTACAACTGTCGGCAGTTTGTATTTCATCGCCACGGATTTTCGTTATAGATACTAATTGTTATTCTGCCGCTCCAGTCCACCCTTTAGGGGGAAGCTTACTTTCGGGGGAAGCTCAAGTTGTTGCCGGTTCCCAAAATCAAAAAACCGCCGGATTGCATAACCAGAGCGGTTAACCGGCGGCAGGAACCCTATGCCGTACAGGAGGCACAGAGTTAAACTAGCAGTGATTAAGTTAAAGTATATGGGGTGAAACCCGTAGTCGTAAAAATGCTTGCTGGAAAGGTAAAGCCAGCTTGAGAGTAGTGAATAAGCAACAATTAGCAGGCTTTTTGCCAACTTGTCTAATGCGGTACCGGGCACAGCTTCTTGGAGTTCGCGCCAAATCATTGTCCTTTATTTGATTTGCGCCGACTGACGTCGGCGGCTACACATTTTTGAAAACGCTCTCAGTGTCCCGTTGCTCGGTGACAGTGCGGAAGTAATTTTGCGTCCGGATTTTTATTTGGCCGGATTTGCCGCGGGAGCGTTTGAATTATTGTGACGGTAGTTGATGCCAAGCTCATTGAACCTATGGAATTCAACCTGCAGTCGACGGGAAAAATCAGCGAAGTTGCGCGCCGATTGCGGCAACCAATCCACTTCGGCCAGCGCGGTCAGGCGCGGGAACATCATGTATTGGGCATAAGCCAGTGAAGCGACGTATTCCGTCCAAAGATTGGCCTGACCGCCAAGAATGTGCGGATCAAGTTGACGCGGTAAATCTTTCGGAACCGGTTCGTAGGAATAAACTTGTTCCAGTGGAAGATAACCGCCGATGGCGTGCGGCTCGGCGGAAATATCCTTGGACTGGTAGTGATCCAAATAACAATCGTCCAGCGGTGTCATTACGACATCATGGCCGGTGCGCGCGGCTTCCAATCCGCCGCCGACCCAGTCCATGATGACGGCGTTGGTGGTGACGCCGCCGCCGGCGATTTCGCTCCAGCCGATGATCCGTTTGCCGTGGGCGGTCGCAAAAGCTTCCATCCGGCGCTCAAACCAGTCTTGCAGTTCATCCGTGTTTCTCAATCCTTCGCGTTTCATCAGCGCCTGGCAGGACGGGCTTTTCGCCCAGGTTTCCGCCTTTACTTCCGGGCTCACCTCGTCGCCGCCGACATGAACGAATTGGCTGGGAAAAAGTTGGAACACTTCCACGAGCACGTCGTCGAGAAACCGAAACGTTGCCGGATTGCTGGGATCAAAAACGCCGTTGTTGACGCCGGCATCGACGTCAATGCTGTAACTCAAATCGCAGCCAAATTGCGGATAGGCGGCCAGCGCCGCAACGCAGTGTCCGGGCATTTCAATTTCCGGAACAATCGTGATGTGCCGCGCCGCTGCGTATTCCACGACTTCGCGGATGTCCCCTGGCGTGTAAAATCCCCCGTAATGGCCATCCGGCGCGAATTTGTCGGCGCCCGGCGCCGTCCAAGACAGATGCGCGTTGTCCTTGTCCAGGTCTTCCGGCTTGACGCCCGGCGGCGTCAGCACGCTGGACGTTCGCCACGCGCCGATTTGCGTCAGCCTGGGATATTTGTTGATTTGAATCCGCCAGCCCTGGTCATCGGTCAAATGCCAGTGGAAATAATTCAACTTTAGCAGTGCCATTTCATCCAAAATTGTTTCAACCTCAACTTTGTTGTAGAAATGGCGGCTGACATCCAGCATGAAGCCCCGCCATTTGAATCGTGGCCAGTCCTCGATTTGGACGCACGGTATGCGCCAGTCCACGTTTTGCACCACATTGGAAGAGAATATTTCCGGCGGCAATAATTGGAACAAGGTTTGCACGCCGTAAAACAGGCCAGCCTGCGTCGGCGCTCGAATCACAACCGAGTCGGGGGTGACAATCAGGTCATATCCCTCCGCGCCCAAATTCGGGCTGGCATCCCTGGTCGTCAGCAGGATGCAGCCTTTGACGGCTTTGCTGGAAAAGACTTGCGTGCGGGAGGCGAGCGGATAACCGGTGGAAGGACGCAGCCGCGCCGTCAGGAATGTTCCGGTTTCGCGTGAAGCAAAATCCACATGGACGCGTGTCTCTGGTGTCAGTTTGAAGGCACCATCCTCCAGGGTCACCTTTTGCGGCCACGGAATGATGGCCAGACGGTTGGCGTCGGCGGCGGAAACCGTTGCCGCCGTCAGGCAGAGCAAAATTCCGCCGATGAACGATTTTTTTTTCATATTCAACTCCCTGGCATTGTGGCTGGTTATTCCAGTTTTTTCCCGCCTTCAAAATGTTCCTCAATTTCCTCCAGGGTTTTCCCCTTGGTTTCCGGCAGGAAGAAGGTTGCGGTGATGAAATATACGACGGTGCAGCCGGCAAACGCAAAGAACATGGTCGAGTAGCCGTATTTGCCGACGGTCGGCAGGAAAATGGCCGCGATGGTCGTCGAGACGGCCTGGTTGGTGACGAGCGCAACGCTCATGCCGTTGGAGCGGATGCGCGTGGGCATCAGTTCGGAGAGCGCCAGCCAGACACAGACGCCGGGACCGACGGCGAAAAACGCCATGAAACCAAACAGGCAAATGGCCGTGAGCCAGCCGTTCTCCCGGTTCGGCACTGGTGTCACCAACGCAGCGTCAATTTTCAACGGCGCAACGCGCGCGGCATCCAGATCGGCGAATGGATTGGTGAAAAAGGCGATGACTTTGTTGGCGGGCACGCAATCGTTTCGTGTAATTTCGATCGGTTGGGTCGCCGCGTCCGCAGAGCGCGCCGGGGGAATGGCTGCACGGAAACCACCATAGGAATAAATAACAACCAACGATGTCGGCCGATTAGCAATTGCCGTGTCCGCAAGCAGATTGGCTGCAGTTTTCTCATTATACTCAAGCGTGAGCGTTTGATTTGTGGCAACCATTGCCTGTACGGCGCTTTTACAATCCACGCGCAATTTTTCAGTTTCCTGAAACAGCAAGGCAACGCACACCATAGAAACAATCACCCCGCCGGTGCCGAGTGAAAGCAAATATTTCCGGCCTTTGCGATCCACCAGAGTAACGGCGACATAGGTGAACAAAAAATTGACGATGGTGAAAAGGACGTAGCCGAGATGTGCCCAGAAATCGCTCAAGCCGGCCTGAATGAGAATCGTTGCATTGTAAGCGATAACAGAATTGACGCCGGTAAGCTGATTGCAGGCGAGGATGACGCAGGCGAGTAAAAAAGGAATGACATATTTGCGGCGCAGCAGGGATTCCCTTGCTCGCGCGCCGGCCAACCTGGCTTTTTCGGCGGCGATAGTTTCGGCCATTTCCTTCAATTCAATTTCCGCCTGCTCATCCGTGCGTGAGCGCAAAAGCGCGGCGCGCGCGGCTTCCATTTGTCCGCGACGAAACAACCAGCGCGGCGATTCGGCGACCATGAAACTGCCGATGACAAATAAAATTCCCGGCGGAAATGAAACCCAGAAAATGCCGCGCCAAGCGGTGTCTTTGAATGCAAATAATTTTTCCGCATCGCCGAGTTTTTGAATTTCGTCAACGCGGATACTGAAATAAAACCCGATTAGAGCCGCAGCGAAAATGCCGAACGTCAGCAGCCACTGAAAAATGCCGGTACCCTTGCCGCGGCTGGACGCATTGAGACATTCGGCGAGATAAAGCGGAATGACCACGCCGATTAATCCTGCACTGATGCCCTGCAGCAACCGGCCGAACACCAGCGTGCCGTAGTTGTGCGCCAACGCAATCACCGGGATGCTGATGACGAACAGAATGCCACTCAACGACATCATTTTCTTCCGTCCCATCCAATCCGACAACAGGCCGGCGAACAGGGTGGAAATGACACTACCGAGCAGAACCGCGGCGGCGACGAACGAGAGTTGCCTCAGGGTCAAACCGGACGTGGCTTCGAGATATGGCAGTGCGCCGGCAATGATGCCGACATCCACGCCGTACAGCAACCCACCCAGTCCGGCGACGAACAGGAGAAATCGATTGTATCCATTCTTCGCGGCGTCGTGATTCTCGTTCATTTTTTGAATCTGTGGTTTAGGAGCTTGCTGCTGCCAGCACGTTAATTGAAAACGGCATCCAGATATTGGGCGGCGCTGATTTGTTTTCCACCGCTGAACATAACATTTACCGCATCGGACCAGTGTTTGGAATCACCCGTCCGGGTTTTGGAATTGATTTTTTCCAGTCCGCGGGTCGTCTTATGATCAGGGTTCATCGGGGTCGCATGCAACGGGACCTAATTTTTCACAGGAAGCCCCGCCGGTTCAACCCCCAATTCAGGGGGGTTGTTGCCATGAACACCTTGGGTAACATTGATTTGAACAGCGAACTTTTGTAATGCCGAGCAGCAACGTTTACTAAACCAACTTTATGGAAGTCGTCATACGACCAAATGCAGAGGCCGCCACCGACTTGGTGGCGCGGGTTCTTGCCCGGGAATTGCGGGACAATCCGCGCCTGGTGATCGGACTGGCCACGGGACGCACGATGGAATCGGTCTATGCCCGGCTGGTCCAAATGCACCGTAAGGAAGGCCTTGATTTCACAGCCTGTCACACATTCAACCTGGATGAATATGTCGGATTGGCGGGCAGCCATCGCAATTCCTACCGGCACTACATGAACCACAATTTGTTCCTGAACGTGAACGTGGACTTGCGTAACACGCATTTGCCGGATGGCGCCGCCATCGACATCGAAGCCGAATGCGAGCGTTACGAAAAGGTCATCACGCGATGCGGTGGAATTGACCTGCAACTGCTCGGCATCGGACTGGCGGGACACCTGGGTTTCAACGAGCCGGTTTCCTCGTTACGTTCGCGCACACGAGTCAAGGTGCTTTCACCAGTGACACGCGCCCAGAACGAGGCACTGTTTGCGCCGCCCGATGAAATGCCGCGCCGCGCCATCACGATGGGCGTGGGTACGATTCTCGACGCGCGTCGTTGTCTGCTGCTCGCCACTGGCGAAGACAAGGCGGAGATTGTGGCGCGCGCAATTGAGGGCCCCGTTACGAGCATGATTTCCGCAACGGCGCTGCAATTCCATCCACATTGCGCGGTGGTGCTGGACGAAGCAGCGGCCAGCCGGCTCCAGGAAGCGGATTATTACCGCTGGATCTTTGAGAATGAACCGCAATGGCAGTCTTACCGCAATGAAATAGACGCTCCCGGTCTGGACGGTCATCACGTCAAATCTGTCCGGCGGAAGAAGGAAATTACCCCGATCCTGGATGGCGCGTAATTCAATTCGAAGTGCTGGTTGGCTGCCACGATTTTCCCGGAGGGAAAAACTTTGACGCCGCGCGCCAAATGTTTTCTCATTCGGGCGTCTGGCGATGAAACCCGAGTCCACGCAACATCGAAGCAGTTTTGTCCGCAAGTTCGGGCGGGTCAAATCCACCGACGGGGTTACCCCCGCGACGTTGCCGGAACATTCGCGAAAAGACCAACTGGAGAAAGATCTTCCCAAGACTGACGCGTGTTACTGGCAACAACGATTGCTGTTCCGGCGCTATCGTTTCCCGGCCACCGGTGAAACGGAGGAGGATTTCGCCGTGCTGATTGACCATGCCGGCACGGGCTATTTTTTTCCGCTCGGCACCCCGGATGCGGAGACTGCCGCCGACAAAGCGCGCCAGATTTATCTGATGGCGGTAAAACAAGGTTGGAACGCCACCTGTCGGCATTTCTCCCGCGAACTGATTGTGAGTTTCGAGTGGTGCATGAACCCGGTGTTATGGACTTATACGACCATTCATACCTTGGTTGGAAAACGGGACGGGCTGGAATCCGATCCACCACCGGCCCATCCCAGTCGGCAGCGCGTATTAATGGTTGAGTTGGATGAAGGCATTCGCCGGGCTTTATGCTGGAGCATTGACCGGCAAGCTGGATTTGTCAGTGTTCCCTGCGACTCGCTGGAATCCTTCACGCGCGCGCTGGCGCTGCACAAGCCCCGCATGGTGCTCCTGAACCGCAACCTGGCCGGACGCATCGGTTTTAAGTCAGCCGGCACGGTGGCAGCCATCCAACCCGGAGTGCCGGCCCTCACTTATTCGGTTCATCTCGACGGCGACCAGATGTTTGTTTCCACACCCGGTGGCGCTGCCGGTTATCTGGTCAAACGGGTCAAACCCGACCGGTTGCTGGAACCGATTCTTAAGGCCATCAACCGGTCAGAGTTGAAGACCGAAGACTTTCTGCTGCGCGTAAAATACTACTTTCAAGAACTGCTGCAATTGCCTTCCGGTCATGACAATTCGGCACTGACCACGCTGACGCGCCGTGAACGGGAAGTGATGGAACTCTTGAGTAAAGGCTGTGTGGACAAGGAAATCGCGCAGGCCATGGGCATCAGTGTCTGGACCGTGCATGGTTACATTAAAAACATTTTCGAACGGCTTCATGTGTGCACCCGTACGGAGGCGGTCATCCGGTATTTGGAAAAGTAATCCCATCCGCCTCCCATTTACTGGCAATCACACGCACGCAAACGCACCCCATCGGAACCGCTTCCTCCCCCCCCAAAACGGGGGGATGGACGCAATCATCAATATATTACAAAGTAGGAGAATGAATGACGCAGATAAAAGGGCAAATGTTGGCGTGGATCCGGGGAATGAACTGATGCAGAGCGCCTTCAACCGAACAACCTAATTAAAATATGAACTCAACCATGAAGCCTGTCACTTGGAAGCACAAAATGCTGCCGTTCGCGGCGGCAATCGCATTACTGGGCGTTCGCGCAGCGAGCGCGGCCGATTATCCCACCACAATCCTGAACGATCATCCCGTCGCCTACTACCGGCTTGAAGAACCGAGTGGGTCCAGCACCGTGGCCGATTCGTCAGGCAACGGTTTTACCGGCTATGTCACTTATGTTACCCAAGCCAATTCTACTGTATACCCACAGTTAGGGCTGCCGGGTATTGACACTAATTCCGCGCTTTTCGCAACGTCCACCGGCATTGGACAGGGCAATAGTGATGTTCCGTGGAATGCGACCATCAATCCCACAATCGATGGCACAAACGGAGCGCCATTCACAGCCGAAGTTTGGGTGCAAGCCACCAAGCAATCGAGCGGTTATGCTGTGCCTTTGGACAATAATATTCAATATGGTGGAGCACCTCCCTATGCCAATTCGGCAGGGTGGAACTTTTATCAGACGCCCGGACCCGCCGGCACCTGGTCGTTCAGCATAAGACCCAGTCCTGGTTTTGTCGGAAATGGAGTCGCCGTCACGGTGGGCCAGTGGACTCACCTGGTGCTCACCTATGATGGCACTAACGCAATCTTTTACGTCAATGGCGTTGCGTTCGGCACGTACGCCAACCCGACATATTATAATAATCCCGGGATTGGTCCAGCTTCAGATTTACTTGTAGGTGAAGGCCCGAATACCGGACAAATTCCCTATGATGGATACGTGGATGAAATTGCCATCTACAACTACGCATTGAGTGCGACGCAAATCACCAATCATTATGCAGTCGGGACCAACGAGATCCGGGTTTTGCCGACGCCGCCGTCGTTTAATACACAACCGGTGTCCACCAATTCATACGAAGGAGTGCCGGTGACATTCTCCTCACAGGCAATCGGCACCGCGCCCATTTCCTATCAATGGACGAGAGTCGGAAGCGGTTCCATACTGAACGCAACCAACAATAATTACACCATCACGCCGGTTTATCCCGGTGATAACGGAGCGATGTTTTATGTGACGGCTTCCAATTCCGCAGGCAGCACAAACAGCGACACGGTAACACTCACCGTTCAGACCAATTTGAACATAGTTTATAATCCATTCTCGATTACCCGCCGGGTGGGCGGCTATGCTGCATTCCGGGTGGTTGCCAACGGCGCCCTGCCGATAACCTATCAGTGGCATAGCGTCTCCAATGCGGTGGATCGTACAATCGCCGGTGCCACCAGCGACACCCTGTGGTTGTCGAATGTCCAGACTCCGGCAAGTGGAACCCTATATTATGCCCAAGTGAGCAATCCTTATGGCACTGCCCCCAGCACTCAAGCAAGCCTGACAGTCATCGCCCGCAACAGCGAGGCGCCCACGAACGCATATTCCAGGGTCGTCATGGCGGACAATCCGGTGGCCTTTTGGCGATTGGATGAAAAGAATGGCACCAATGCCTTGGACACCGCGGGCAGCTTCGACGGCACATATTCGTACGTCGGAAGCGATTTGACTTACAGCTATCCGAGTGGCGTTCCGCATGATACCGATACCGCGATACACGTCACCAATACGGCAATCGTGACAATTCCTTACGCGCTGGAACTCAATCCGGTATCAGGGCCATGGTCGTACGAATTCTGGATCCAGCCCACCTCGCTTGACCCCAGCAACTTCCACACGCCGATTGCGTCCCTGGCCAATCCAATCGTTGGTGGCCTTTACGCGGACCTTCTCTCGGGTTGGAATATTTACCAATATCCGGGGGTTCCGATAAGCTATTGGACTTGGGTTATATACAATGGCACTGCGAGTGGCAGCTTTAACAGTGATTTTGCTGGCAATCCCGTGCCTGGCACTTGGTATTACATGGTTCTGACGGACGATGGCACCAATATGAATTGGTACGTAAACGACAGCTTGGTGTTCACAGTAGGCGTGCAAGTAGCGGTGGGCGGATCGCCCTTTGTTCAAAACGGCATCAATGGGGATCCCAGTGTTGCCGGTGGTCCGACTACCATCGCCACCCGCAGTGACGGACAATATGCTGATTGGGACGGTGGAATTGAGGATGTGGCGGTGTATAATTATGTGCTTGGCCCGCAACAAATTCAGAATCACTTCCTGAACACGACCCGCCTGACGGCTGTGCAATATGGCACTAATGTGGTGATTACCTGGGGCGCAGGCACACTGCAATCAGCCACCAGCGTCTCGGGGCCGTATACCAACGTAAGCGGGACGCCAACGTCGCCCTACACAAATTCTGTAAGCGTGGCATCGAAATTGTTTTATCGGGCCCAGCTGCAGTAACGGATGGCGAAACTTAAAATACGTCTGCCGGGGCGATGGTTGCCCCGGCAGACGGACAGAGGCGTAAACATGATGAATAATTACCTCGCAAGAAAGGTTTCGGACCCCCGAAACGTTCGCCACAACGAGGCTGCTTTCACGCTCATTGAGCTTCTGGTCGTGATCGCCATCATTGCCATTCTCGCTGCGATGCTGCTTCCGGCGCTGGCCGCGGCGAAATCGAAGGCAAAACAAATGCAATGTCTGAACAATCTCAGGCAATTGAACTTGTGCGGGATATTGTATGCTGGCGACAATAACGAGACATTCGCTGAGAATAATCCGATTTCCGGTGCGTCTTCGAATTCTTGGATTCAGGGAGATATGAGTGACAATCCGGGTGTTTACGGCCAGGTCACACCAGGAGTGCTTGATTCCACGAATGTCATTTGCGACGAGTCGGGGGCGTTTTGGCCTTACAACAAAAGTTTGGGCATATATCATTGTCCGGCGGATCCCAGCACGACGGGTGGCCTTCCCAGAGTGCGTAGTTATTCAATGAACGGTTGGATTGGAACCACCCACGCGTATAGCGGCATCTTTGGAGTAACTGGAGCAACTTTTTTTCAAGATTTTCTAAAGGATACCAGTGTCAAGGCGCCATCCCGAACATGGTATCTCATTGATGAGCATGAGAAGAGCATCAACGATGGTTTTTTTTGGGTTGATATGACCAGCACGCGTCCCTTCGCCGACTTTCCGGCCACACGCCATAATCGTGGCTACGGGCTTTCGTTTGTGGATGGGCATTCTGAGATTTACTACTTCATCGATGGGCGTTCCAAGTGGCCGGTCCCGGGAAATGTTAACGTCCCGCCAAACCCGGATTTTTCCAAATTGCAAAGGGTGACCACCGTGCTAAAATAGGTAATAACTGGTAAATAGAATCCAGAGCTTCTTTGGTGCATGTGTTTCAATGCCAAACGTATCTATCGAAAGCAGGGGACTGTTCTTTTGATTGGCGGGTTGTGCCTTTTTTCGTTCGTCGCTGGTGCGGACCTCTGGAGCACGGGCTACTATCCGGGTTGGGAGCAGGGTACCCTGCCTGCTTCCAATCTCGATTTCACCGCGCTGACCCACATCATTCATTTCTCGGTCATCCCCAACACCGACGGCACCTTGAACAGCAGCGCGAACGGTGTCACCCTCGCCAATTCCACGGACATCGTCGCGCAAGCGCACTCCGCCGGCAAACCGGTCCTCATTTGCGTGGGCGGCGCGGGCAGCGAAAGTGATTTTCAAGCGGCCACCAGCAACAACACCCTGGCTGTGTTCATCAGCAGCCTGACGAATTTCATGGCCACGCGCGGTTACGATGGCGTGGACCTTGACTGGGAGCCGCTGACCGCCGCGGACGCCGGACAATTTACAAATTTGGTGAACGGCCTTCGCTCCGCCTTGAATGCGTTTCCCCAGCACGAGCTGCTGACCGTTGCCGCCGGTGCGTATCCCCCTTACGGTGACCCGCCGACGGCGGAATATACCATGTTTGCTTCTCTGCAAAATCAGTTCGACCAGATCAACATAATGACCTATGACTTGTCTGGACCATATTCCGGGTGGGTGACCTGGTTCAATTCACCCATTTACGATGGTGGTTACCGCTTTCCCAGTTCAGGCGGCCTGGTCCCATCGGTGGACGGTGCCGTTGGCAATTTCATCGCCAACGGCGTGTCGCCCGCCAAGCTCGGCATCGGCATCGCCTTTTACGGCGACATCTGGCAGGGCGGCGCCGGCACCAGCACCGGCGGCGTCACCCAGCCGCGCCAATCCTGGACCACGGCGCCTTCACTGAACCAGTCGGCTTACAACACAATCATGTCCGGTTATTACCAATCAAATCTGTACCATTGGGATACCAATGCCCAAGCCGCTTATCTCAGCATCAGCAACGACAACCCCGCCAATGACATGTTCATTTCCTATGATGATCAACGCACCTGCGGGTCTAAAGTCAGCTACGCCCGCAACCACGGACTCGGCGGCGTGATGATCTGGGAACTTGCCCAGGATCATCAGACCGGGCAGCCGGATCCGTTGTTGCAGGCGGTCAAACAGGCCCTGGCCACGCCTGGACCAATAACCATCCAAGACACAGGTCAAAACATCGAATTAAGTTTTACCGGTCTTCCACTCGGTTCTTACCGGATGGAATGGACTGGTGACTTGATCAGCAATGTTTGGGATACCCTTGTCGTCACAAACGTATCCGGGCCGGGCGGAGTTATCCAGGTTGTTGACCCTGACGCAGACGGTCAGCCACAGCGGTTCTATCGCGTACAGACGCCACCTTGATCTGTATTTGTGGAGTAATCCGACCGGGTTGCAAAAGACGCAGCATGAATTATTTCAAACCGCGGTGGCTGCGGGCCCTGATGGAAAAGTCACTTGTGCATTGCGTCGTGCGCGGCCAGTCGTATACTCGGGAGCATAGCCCGAAGGCATGATTCCAGGAAAAACTCAACGTCTTAGCGCCATGAACAAAATCCAAAAAAAACTGCGATATCCACTGGCCGCAGCTCTCGTTGGCTGGCTGGTAATTAATTCCGTCCCGGCTGCAAAGGCAGATCCGTCCAATTTGAGCACCCGGCCGTCGCCCGACTGGCTCCGGAGTGCGGTCGTGTATGAAGTCTTTCCCCGAGACTTCTCCCAGGAAGGAAACCTCAATGCCATTACCGCCCGGTTGGATGAACTGCAGGATCTCGGGGTGAACATTCTCTGGCTCATGCCGATCCACCCGATCGGCGAAAAGATGAAGAAAGGCTCCATCGGAAGCCCCTTCGCGGTGCGTGACTTTTACGCCATCAACGCCGACTACGGCACCACCAACGACTTCAAGCGGCTCATCGAGGAGGCTCACAAGCGCGACATGAAAGTGGTCATGGACATCGTGCCCGGCCAGACTGCCTGGGACAGCGTGCTGATGGAACATCCGGAGTTTTATCTGCACGATACGAATGGTGTGATCATCCCGCCCGACCCCGCCTGGACGGATGTGGCCGGTTTGAATTACGCGAATCCGGAGGTGCGCCGCTACATGATTGAGATGATGAAATACTGGTTGAGGGATTTTGGGGTGGATGGGTTCCGTTGCGATGTGGCCCCTAATGTGCCCCTTGATTTTTGGAAAGCATGCCGGGCCGACCTTGAGAAGATCAATCCCCAGATCATCATTCTGGCTGACGCCGGCGCCAATCCGGAGCTGCTGACCGATGCCTTCGACGTGGATTCCTCATGGAATTTCATCTACTTTCTGGACATGGTCATGAGCAGCCAACTGTCCGCGGATTTCATCAGGGAATCGTGGGAACACACCCAGCAGCAATACCCCAAGGGGGCGTTGCACCTGCGCTTCACGGACAACCATGAGGAAACCCGGGCGGTTGTGCGCTACGGAGTGAATGGCGCGCTCGCGGCACAGGTATTGGTGTTGACGCTCGACGGCGTGCCGCTCTTTTACAACGGCATGGAAGTGGGTGATTCCACCGAGTCCTCCGACCCGGCCTTGTTCGAAAAAATGCCGGTATTCTGGCATCCCGGCGGGCGCCCGCCGCTGCGCGACATTTACCGGGATCTGATCAAGCTTCGCAGGCAAAACGCCGCGTTCTACAACGGGGAGGTCGTCTGGCTGACGAACTCGGCCCCGGGACAGGTCGTCAGCATCCTGCGACGGGATGCGAAGGATGAGTTTGTGGTCGTGATCAACCTTTCAAGCAGTCGGGTGACCGGGTCGGTCGGATTGTCAGATCCAGAAGGCTTTGAGCCGGTGAAAATCAGCGGCCGGACCGCGCCGATTGGCACCCTCCTTCCCAACTTCAACCTCGGCGGCTACGAGTGGTACATCTATCATCGGACTCCTCCCAGATAAGTCCGAATTCCACCGCCCGGCAGTCAGACCATCGCATGAACATGCATGCGGTTTTTGCTGACAGCTTGCGGCTGATTGGCAAAAGTGCCGCTTTTATGAAATTAACCTTTCGATTGCGATACCGCTCGCAGTTCGGACAATCCCTCTGGCTGGTGGGCAATCATCCGGCACTGGGCGGCGGCGCGATTGAAAAAGCCATCCCGCTGATTTATCTCAACGAGGAGGTCTGGCAGGCCACGGTTGACTTGCCACCGGATGCCACGAGCCGTCCAATCACTTACGACTATATTTTGCGGAACGCCGATGGTTCGTCTGTCACGGACTGGGGCCGTGACCGGGCACTCGTCCCTTACGAATCTGGCCGCAACGGATTGCTGGTCATGGATTCGTGGAACAACGCCGGCGCGGCTGAAAATGTTTTTTACACCGAGCCGTTCAAAAATATTTTACTGACCGGGAATTTCACCGGGGTGCGCCCGCCCGCCCCGGCCAATCCGACCCATACATTCCGGGTCAAGGCGCCCTTGCTTGGCAAGGGCCAGACCCTTTGTCTGCTCGGCGACGGCGCGGCGCTGGGAAATTGGAACACTGCGAGGCCGGTTTTGTTGAATCGTCTGGCGGACCAAAATGATTTTAGCGCAAAACTGGATTTGCGGAGCCAGTCTTTCCCATTTGCCTACAAGTACGGGGTATTTGACACGGGAAAAAATGTCCTGATCCGCTACGAAGACGGCGCCAACCGTGTCCTGGACGATTTTGCCGTGCCCAACGGGCAAACGCTGGTCAACGACGGCTTTGTCCGGCTGCCAGTGGACACATGGAAGGGGGCAGGGGTGGCGATTCCTGTGTTCAGCCTGCGGAGTGAGACCAGCTTTGGCGTTGGTGAGTTTGAGGATCTCAAGTTGCTGGCTGACTGGTGCCGGCGGGCAGGATTGAAAATGATCCAGATTCTTCCGGTCAACGACACCAGCGCCACGCATACGTGGCTGGATTCCTATCCGTATGCGGCGATTTCAGCATTTGCGCTGCACCCGATTTATCTCAATCTAAATCGCGTTGCCACCGGACGGAACAAGAGTCTGTTGAAATCATTGGAGCCGGAACGAAGGCGTTTAAATGCGCTCGACACGGTGGCTTATGAAGCCGTCCTGAAGACCAAGCTCGATTTCGTCCGGCGGATTTTTCCGGCGCAAAAGGCAAGGACGTTTGCGAGCAAAGGTTATCAGATCTTTTTCTCGCAAAACCGCGACTGGCTGGCGCCGTACGCCGCCTTTTGTCATCTGCGCGACAAATATGGAACCTCCGACTTCAACCAATGGCCGGCCTTTCGCCACTACCATCCGGAGGAAATTGCCGGGTTGGCGGCGGAAAATTCCCCGGCGCAGGATGACATCGCTTTGAGTTATTTTATCCAATATCACCTGCATCTCCAACTGAAGGAAGCCGCGGCACATGCGCACAACCTTGGCATCATTCTCAAAGGCGACATTCCCATCGGGGTTTATCGCCATGGCTGCGACGTGTGGCAACAGCCTGAACTTTATCATCCGGAGGTCCAGGCCGGCTGCCCGCCGGATGCCTTCGCGGTGAAGGGTCAAAATTGGGGGTTTCCCACCTATAACTGGCCGCGGATGAAGGCGGATGGCTTTGCCTGGTGGAAACGTCGATTTGAGCAGATGGCGGGTTACTTCGACGCGTTTCGGATTGATCATATTCTTGGCTTTTTCCGCATCTGGAGCATTCCCGCGCACGCGGTGGAGGGCATCCTGGGATATTTTGTCCCGGCGATTCCGGTGGACGTGCCCGAATTTGGCGGTCGGGGCATCCGGTTTGATTATGACCGCTTTACCAAACCCCATATCACTGACGTGGTGCTCAAGGACATTTTCGGAAACGCCTGGGAATCGGTGAAACACCAGTTCCTGGTCCCGGCGTCCGCCGGCAATTATTCGCTGAAACCCGAATTTGCAACGCAACGCCAGGTGGAACGCCACTTTGCCCAATTGGAGAAAAACGAACGCAATCAAGCCATTCGGGAGGGTTTGTATGATTTGATCAGCAACGTGATATTGTTCGAAGACGGGAATTCCCGGGGGCAACGCTTTCATTTCCGCTTCGCCATGGAAAACACGTCTGCCTTCAAATCCCTGGAACCGCAGACCCAGGCACGGTTGAAGGAACTGTATTTGGATTATTTTTTCCGTCGCCAGGACAATTTTTGGCAGCAGGAAGCGATGCAAAAACTGCCCGCCTTGAAGCGTGTCACCAACATGCTGGTGTGCGGCGAGGACCTGGGATTTGTACCCGGCTGCGTACCGGAGGTGATGAAGCAACTGGGTTTGTTGAGCCTGGAAGTGCAGCGCATGCCCAAGGACCTGCACCGGGAGTTTTCCCGTCCCCAGGACGCGCCCTACCTCAGCGTGGTCACGCCGTCTTCGCACGACATGAGCACCATTCGCGGTTGGTGGGAGGAAGACGCCCAACGCACGCAGAGATTTTACAATCAGGAATTGGGCCGGCCGGGCGGGGCACCCCGGCATTGCGAAACGGGGATCAACCGGGCCGTTGTGGACCAGCATCTCGCCTCCCCGGCCATCTGGAGCATCTTCCAGTTGCAGGACCTATTGGGCATGGACGAAAAGCTGCGCCGCGAGGATTTTGCCGCCGAGCGCATCAACGTGCCTGCCATTCCCAATTATTACTGGCGCTACCGGATGCACCTGTCCCTGGAGACGTTGCTGGCAGCCGACGCCTTCAATCAGGAACTCCGGCGGCACATCGAAGAAAATGGAAGATGATGGCGGCGGCGCGGGTCGGTTGACGTTGTCTGAAACAAAAAAGCCCCGCTGGTGCGGGGCTTGATTTCAAAACGAGGTTAATTTTACTTCCGGCGGCGAATCGCCAGAAGCGCTGTCAAACCGGACACTCCAAACAACACCATGCTGGCCGGTTCGGGAACCGATTCGGCGGTAATGTTCAGGTCGTTGAGAAACTGATCATTTGAGGTGTTGTTGTCACTAAAAGTGAAGCTGGAAGTGTTATAGGCTGAGCTGTCAAATGTACCGCTTACGCTGTAATACGCCGGACCTCCTGCAAAAGGGCTTAATGTAAGCGTATAGCCTTCGGTGGTACTGTTCAATGGGCCGCTCACAGCCAAGGCAATTTCGAGGCCGGTGTTTAAGTTGGCAAAAACGACCGGGATCGCGGCGGCGGCTCCGCCGTCCACACTCAGAGTGAAGTTGTCGGGACCTCCTCCAGCGTAACCCAGGTTGAAGGCCGTGCCGACGGCCGCGCCGATCGAAGAACCCGTTCCGCCAATACCGCCAGAGCCGATGGCGAACGAGAACGTCTGATTATAAAGGTTGGCCGACCCACTGCCGCCTGTGTTGAACGCACGGCTCAAGTCAACGAACGCGTTAGGAGCGCCGTTGGCGTAGGTGCCCCAAGAGGCAACACCGCCATTCACCGCATCGGGGTTGCCGTACGAAGCCAGGTCCAGATAGGTGCCGGCATAAGGTGGATTGGCGTTATTGTTGGGTACGCTCCATGCGCCGAAGCCACTACCTAAGTTTGGAGTGCTCGAGGCGCTCCAGCTGGTGGTGTAATTCCCAGCCGTGTCAGAGGCGGTGGCAGCGGCAAAGGCGCCGGAAACGGATAATCCCATCGCAAGCGCAATGGCCAAGGTTTTAATGGTCGAGTTCATGTTTCGATAATAATTTGTCCCGCTGATTTTTAGATTGCTCTAAAATTATTGTTGATCGTCATTATTGTATCATCCCAGATAATTTATACTACCGCATGTTTGTGCGGTGAAGCGCCAATCTGACTCAGGGTACGATTTCGATCTCGTAAAACTTCTGCGGTGTGGCTGGCGACGTGTCATAGAAGGAGGCGGAGAACCCATTCGTTGTAACGACCTGTCCGACAGGCTGAAACGGCTGGGCCAGATTCGTGGTAGCCAGGACCTGATAGGTGACGCCCGGGGTACTGCCCCAAACAATCAACGGATTGGCACTGGCGTTGGCCAGGCTGGTGATTTCGAGCGGCAGTGTGACAATCACGGTCTTGTCATCACTCAGGACAATACCGTTACTATAGGTCGCTTGAATATTATAGACGCCACCCGAAGTAATGTTCCAATTGTAGAACAGTGAGTTCATGCCGGGACAACCAGGTACGGTGCCCACCGGCCGGATGAAGTAAGAGGATTGCGGCTGGAGCACACCATTGATCGTAATGTCGAAATTGGAAACGGCCGAGACCAGAGTGGTGCCAAAGCAAGCCTGGATCAGATAAACCAGATTGCTGCTATAAGGGACAATGGTGTTGTTGGTTGCCGGGCTGGAAATGATAACCGTCTGCGCCGGCGCGAGCGTGTTGACCGTGCGCGTCAGCGTCGTGAACTCGTTGGTATAAATGCTGGTGGCGTAATCATTCAGGCGCACGCTGACGGTGGCGGTGCCGCTGGAGGCCACGTTGATATAGTTGAACTGGAACTCCTGCGGATAGTTCGGGTACTGGAGGTTCAGGCTCTGGTTGGGAGTGACCGGCGTGGCGCTGACATAAATCGGATTTCCGTTGGTATCGTTGCCAATGCCGTTGGCCTGATGGGTGTAAATGTCCCAATTGTTGGTTTCGGCGTTCTGGATGTTGTATTGAACGCTGGTGACCGTGCTGTCAGCGCGAAGGTCAAAAGTATAACTGAAGCTCGAAATGGCATATCCGTCGTTCGGCGGGTTAATGATCACGCCGCTCGGCAATCCGCCGTCATAATAGAAAGTCTGCGCAAAGGTATTATAGACCTGCGCCTGGTTGGCATAGACGTAGTTTTGATTGGTATAATTGATCACCGGCAGAAAAGTCCGGGCGTGGAGGATATGAAAACCGGATTGCAACCCGATGGTGGTGTTCGCCGGATTGAGATCGTTGTGCAGCCAGACCACGGCGGTGGCGGGGTTGAAATTCGTGATGGCCGCCTGCGTCAAGCCAAACAATTTGGAACTGGAAGGTTCGGCATAGGAAATAGTTGAGATGTTCTGGCCGGCGTACGTGCTGCCGCCGCAAAACAATCCGACCTTGTAACGCACCTGAACGCCGCCAGGCTGGCCGGGAATCGTGCCCTTCCACCAGTCAATGTTGGCCTGTCCGCTGTCGGAGTTCACCCGTTGCGCCGGCACCACCTGGGTCGTCCCTTTGCCGATGCCGAACGCGCCTTCGGGATTTGAGCCGTCGGTGGTGTAGTAGATGTAGCAGGTGTTGATTTGCAGCGAGTAGCCGAACCTTACCCAGATGTCCACGGACTGGCCGGCGGCGGGATTGGTCGGCGACATCTGGTTGGCCGGATCCACGGGGATGCTGACATTGGTCAAGACGGTCACGGGTGCGGCTGGATCATGATAAACCCAGATTGCGGTCTGGTTGGTGATGCCCGCGCCAAAGCCGGCGCCGGGAACGACCGTGTTAGCGCCGCCGATGGTGTAATAATACGTTTCCGCGCCCAGCGAAACGATGTTGTTGCTCAAAATATTCCGCGCGGCGAATTTCTCCGGCCCGTTGCGGAACTGGAACGCCGTTTGTTCGTAGCCGAGCAGACGATCGTCGGCGTAGCCGGGCTTGTTGTCGCGCAGGTCGAGGAAATTGGTCGGTGCGATGCCCGACTGGAAATTGGTCGGGCCAAGCCCCATCTGGCTGTTAAGGTCAATGCCGCCGTCCAGTTTGACCAGCGTGTTGGAAGTCGAGGCGTCGCTGCGGACAAGGATGTCGAAGGGTGCGTTGGTCACCACCGGAATATTGATGGCGTAGGTGAGATTGGAGACGTTGCCTTCGCCGGGAGCGAGGACCGGTTGACCGGTGTAGGGATCCACGCTGCCGCGTATTTTAAAGGGGAACATCGGACCATAATTCGGATCGCCATTGGTGCCATCCGTGCGATAGATCGTGATGTTCGGCACCTGGACGCCGCCCTGGCGGAAAACGACGGCGTTGGTGGCGGGGTTGGCGCGGCTCGGTTCCGGCCATTGTTCGCCATACATCACCCAGGCGTCGCTCGGAATCACCAGTTCGATGGCGCCGCTGCCCGCCGGCGGGGTCGTGTTGACATAAATCAGGCGGTTCACCGGGTTCGGGTCGTTGGCCGTTGCCTGGGCGGCACTGAGATTGTTGGTGGCACCATGCACCAGCAACCGGTGGAAGGCGCGATTGTTACCTGCGACGTCGCCGGAACTGGACAATTGCGTCAGAAGCGTGCCCGGCGGAAAACCGACGATCAGTCCATAACCGCGCGAATTGGGAATGGAAATGTCTGCGGTGTTTGACCCGCTGGCGGTGTTGTTGGCGACCAGATAATAGCCATCACTCGACCGGCTGACGCCGTCATCAAAGGCGATATCGCCGGAACTGCCACCCTGGTCATTGATGGCGTAGAGCACCACCGTGGCCGCCGGATTGGTAAAGGCGTTGCCATATTGCGCAGGCGGGTTCACGTCGCGGTAATCGTAGCGCTCGAAGGCGATGATGTTTTGGTCGCTCCAGCGTGAGCGGGTGCCGCCGCGGGAGAGCTGGTTGTGGGTGTACATCGTGTCCGGCATGGAATTGTCGCCAAATTCGCCGAGGTAATCGGCGTAGGAAACGATCGGCGTGCTGCCATTGGTCAGGCTGGCCAAGTTATGGTTGTAACCATCGGAATAAACCATCGGCAGACCTTCGTGCATGAAGAAATAAGAGTCTTCCAGCGTTTCATTCGCCGGGCAGCAGGTGCCGTTGTCCTGCGTTTGCGGCATGTTGACGGCCTGTGCCGTGCTGAAATTCCCGTTGCTGTCACAGTTGCCTCCGGGCGGGATGTAATCGCGGCCATCCATGCCGTAAAGTCCCGGACTGCCTCCGTAGTTGTTGATGGCGTTGTTGAACTGGCTGAAAAGCGGAAAGTTGCACAAGCGCATGCCCGACTGGAGATAATCATTAAAGTCCTCGCCGGCATCCAGCGCTGACGGCTCATATTCACCGAAAAGCATGGCGTCGTTGCGTGGTGTCTCGGTGTCAAACAGACTGTTCCGGTTGCCGTCTGTCTCAATATAGCCGTTGTTGACGTCGTTGCTGCCGTAGCCGTGGACGTAATCGTACATCGCCTGAATGCCGCCGAGGTAACCGCTAAAGGACGGGTCGTCCGTCTGACCGGTTTCCGCGCCGAAAAATCTGACCGGCACATGCTTCACCGCGTCCAGCCGGAAACCGTCGCATTTGGTGATGTACAAAGTCCACATCACCGCGCGGTCCAGATAGTCCTGCACATATTCAGGAGCAGGCTGGCCACTGCCATCGAAGGGGTGCCAGTTGCCACCGACGGCCGGCAGATTCGTGTCCATGTACAAATCCGGCCGGCCGGGAAATCGGATAAAGTTCGGCTTGGTAATCGTGTTGCCGACGCTGGTGCCAAAATTCAAATTTGTGATGCCCGGTTCCTGTGCCAGATCGGCCAGACCCAACAAAGGCTGGTCTTCCACCACGGACGTCGTGCACCAGTAGGGATCACCGATGGACGGCCAGTTTTCATACCCGCCCGTGACGACTTGCAGATGAAAGTCCTGCGGCAGAAGACCCGGATAATAATTTGTTGGTGTCCCTGAGCCGGGGTAGCCGGGCACGGTGCTGGAGCGGTGATTCATGATGTTGTCGAAATAGACCCGGATGCCGAACCGGTGCGCCGTCTGCACCATGGTGATCAGTTGATCCTCGGTTCCATACATGGTGGCAATCGTGCCTTGCTGGTTGGTGCTGCCCAAATCAAACGGATCAAACTGGTCGTAGCCGACCGAAAAACCGCCGCTGTTGCCCTTGGCCGGGTTGGGCAGCCACAGGCTGTCGTAACCCGCCTCGGCGATCTCTGGCATCTTTTGGGTGATCTCGGACCAGGGTGTCTGGAACAACTCCAGCATCCCTTCACCGCGCACCTGATTGACGGCCAGCACCGACAAACTCACCAGCAATACGGTGCCAGCCGCGTGGCGGAGAAATCGCTTCGATGAAACTGCCCTGCGGGAAGATTCCGCCGGGCTGGGCCGTTGAGTTGAGGGACCTTCACAAGCTTTTTTGCCAGTGACACGACACGACATGTTGGTATTGGACATCGGGCAAACGACAACCCACCACTCCGGCGCGTTACCATCGCGCCGGCTGTGGTTTTTGAGTTATGGCGTTGGGATAGAATATCGGCCTTCTTTGCGCTCGTTGCCACCACATTTTTGTGCGGTGGCCGGCACGATGAATTTGTTGCAGGCTTTCGGCCGGGTCCCGACCAATCTTTACCTGAGTGCCGCCGCTTACGTCACCACCAATGGCGGGCCGCTTGTCGCGGCCTGCCCTGCTGACAGTGGCCCGGACATCGGCACCAACGGCTTTTTTGTCGTGCCCGTCGCCGCGCTGCGAGATTCGCCGGGCAACGGCACATTCGACCTGCTCGACCCGGGGCGCGGATTCAAAATACTATCGGTCAATTCGCAAAACACCAATTGCGTCTTTAACCGGGCCGTGATGCCGGGGCGGGCCGACCAGGTGCAATTCGTCAATCAACCCGGTGAAACCTGGAACAATCTCGCGGGCGGTTCGAAGTACGCCATGCCGCCGGCGATGATTTTGAGTTTCACCGATCCGCCACCGGCGAGAGCACCGCAGCGCTTCTATCGTGTGGAATTGCTGCCCTGAATGACAACCCGACCGGAACCGCCCGGGTGAATAAATTTCACCTGAACAAAAGACCCGTCATAGAACCAGCCCTGGGTTGTCCGCGCGAAATCGTCCGCCTTCATGAATTGTGTCAGCGACGCGCCGTCATGCCCGACCCCGGATGGCAGGGCGGCAAAAACTTTCAGCAATAGCGGCCGCGGCCGGGACGACAGCAACAGCGTCAGGGCCGATCCAGTGGTCTGACATTGCAAACCGGTGCCATCGTAAACCGTGAAACTGGAGTTCGTCGTCGGATAAACGAGGAATTGCAGCGAACCATCCCAGGTCGCGATGCCGGGATTGCCAACATATGCAGCGTCGCAAAGCGAAAGCACGTTGGTCGAAATCATGGGCAGGATTGCACCTTCACGCACGAACAGCGGCAGACGGGTTTGGTTGGCGTTTGACCAGGCAATGTTCCGGCCACCGGAAAATCTTTGTTGCGTGAAAAAGTCATGCCAGTTGCCGGCTGGCAAATAAACCGTGCGGGTGGTGGCGAGGTTGGTAAGGACCACGGCGACCAGCAAATCGTCGCCCAACAGGTAGGTGTGTTGAAGGCCGCAGGTGTTGGGATCGGTCTGGTTCATCAAGACCAACGGCCGCAATATTGGCAGGCCGCTGGTGCTGCATTGTTGCGCGCACGTGTAAAGATACGGAAACAGCGCGGTATGCAGCTGCGCGTAGAAAAGATAGTTGGCGGTGCCTTCATCGCCAAAGCTCCAGGGATACTGCCGGTTCGACCTGACCTGCCGGTGCATTTGCATGATGGGGGACAGCGCGCCGAATTGCGTCCAGCGCTCAAACAAATTCGCCGGGGTCGAGCTCCAGATTTTCGGGCTGTCTTGATATCCGCCGATGTCGCTACCCCAAATCGCAAAACCGCTCATGGCTGCCGATTGGCCGGCGACCACCACGCCCGCCAGGCCGTTGGCGCCGAAGTTCGGCTGGTTGTCACCCGCCCAGCAGGCGGGATAGGCCTGCGAGCCGGTGAACCCGCCGCGTGCCCACAAAATACCGTTCGTTCCCAGTACGCTCCAAACCGTCCGTTCGTACACCGGTGCATAACCGTTTCGCATCTCAACACCGGTGCGCCCGTCAAAATAAAAAGCGTTCGTCGGAATATAAACGTTGCCGTCGCTGCTGCCGCTTTCTCCGTCATCGGTCTTGAAACCACCGATGACCCCGCCGCTTTGCGCCACGAGATTGCTCAATTGCGCCGCCAGCCACTGGCGTGCGTTTGGGTTCGTGAAGTCCACCGGACTACCCGCGCCTTTCCACCAATGTGCGATGAGTGGCGGCCCGCCGACGGAGGCGCGTACGAAGTAATTGTTCGCTGCGGCTTCTGCATAATTTGACGATGGACCGAGGTTTTGTCCCGCCACCTCGCCGCGGCCGGTCGAATCGGTGTTGATAAACGGCGTCAGCCAGCAGACCACTTTGAAACCGTTCGTGCGCAGAAACGTCATCATGTCGCCAGGGGAATTGAAGCCGGCGTAATTTGTCCCTTCATAAGTTCCGTCTGCACCAAACTGCGTCATGTTCCAGGTGAAATCGTTGTAGCCCACTTCCCAAGGTGAATCGAAGACGAACACCGAACCAGGGATGCCGAGGGCGCGGTATTTGGTGACGACGTAGCGCACCTCGCCGCCGGTTCGCCAGATATCCGATGACAGCCACGGCGCGAAGGCCCAGGCCGGCGGCGTTGGCGGCCGACCGGTGTAGCCCGTGTAACGCAACAAAACGTCGGTCAACTGCGGACCATAAACCACGTTGAATTTCAGCGACGGGAACAAATTGGTGACGACAAACCGGTCGTTGTTTCCCGCGCGCATGTCGAACCAGCTTTCCGCGGACGAATCCAAATGGAATCCGTAGCCACGGGTGCTGATAAACCACGGCACCACCTTGTAGGAGCTATCCTGCTTATCGCCGGCTTTATCGAAAGTCAGGATGTGAACCAGTTTCCCGGCTTGATCGAACTGGTTGAATTTTTCACCGAATCCGTAGAAATGCTCACCCGGGTTGGAGGCGGCGGCAACCGCGGTTTCCTCGACCGGCAAGCCACCCCAGTCCACCACTTCATAGCGCATGACGCCTTCCGCCACAAACGTCAGCCGGGCCACGACGCTCGTGGTGGAAAGCTGTTGAACGACTTCCAGTCCGTGGTTGACGGCGGTTGAGGTCAAAACCCGGCCAAGTGTGCACCAACACCCGTTGATTTTGACCAGCGGCGGCGAGAGGGTGATCGCGTTGGCCAATGGATTTCCCGCCAGGTCCGGACCCACCAGCGAGATCCGGCTGGAATCCTGATAAATTCGCGCTTCCAGCAAGCCGGTCGCGGTGAAATTGCTCACCGCGAGATAGGGTTCTTGTGAGTGAAGAACCTCGCTGGCCGCACTGGAAAACACATCCGCTGGCACAACCCCCTCCGGTTCGGAAGCCTGTGCTGCCGGAAAGACCGGCGCCAACACGGCGAATGCCGTACACAGGCAGATGAAACTTCGCATGACGGGAAAACGGTTCATGGCTCGCAGTTTAACCGGAGTGTGAAAACGCGCCAAGGCCGGATGAAATCATTCAATGGTTCGGCGGCGCAAATGAAATCTCCACCGATTGACCACTCGTAACCGGCGCCGCGGGCAATGCCACCTCAAACACGTCGGAATCAGGTGCGCCCGACGGGTCACCGAACGGCATCGCCGCTGCATCGTGTTTGAGCAGATGAATGGGCGCGTTGATTTTCCCGCCGTTCACGCTGACGTCCACCGGCGCCAGGTTTTTCGGCCAGTTTACCGGCGGATGAATCCGTAAAATCCAGGAGCGCTCATTCAACGCGCCTTGGAAATCTCCCGCCGCCGCGCTGATGGCCACGCTCACGGTTTTGGCCGCGTCGTCGGCCGCCGCCGTGATGGGGGTATTGCGGAATTCACCCCGCTGGTAGGCCGTCGTCAAGGTGTCATCTTCGTACAACGTTGCGTGGTTGGTTTCACTGGCGCGTGGATATAGATCGAGGGTGATGGGGTTCCACGGCTTCTCGCCGGTGTATTGCATCTCCGGCGCGAGCGGCAGGAGCGCACCCGATTTGATCCAAATCGGGATCTCACCGGACGGCACCGCGTTCGTGACCATGATGGGACCGGAAACGATTGCGCCATTCCAGGCGTCAATCCAGTCGCCTGGAGGGATCCACGCGGCGCGGTTGGCCATTTGTGATCGCACCGTCTGGCAAAGCAACTTGAGCTGCGACCCAAAATCGAGCTGCAAATACTCGATGCGGATCTGGTGCGGCACGCCGGCAGTGAGTATGGCGGTCGCCTCGCTGGTGGTGGAATCATGCGGTCCCCACGCGTCAATCACCAGTTTGCCATCAATCCACACGCGGGCGCCGTCGTCTTCCAGCGTGGCTAGTTTCATGTCGCTGCCGGATGCCGGGACTTCAATTGTGCCCGTCCAGCGCGCCGAGAAATGCGTCCGGGGAAAGCCCGGCGCGGGGCTGTTCTGGTCCCAGTCGAAATCAATGTTCGCATCCGTCCGCGTGAAGGCCGGCGCGCCGGAAAGATTTTCGTTCGCAAAAAACTCCGCCTGCAAACCCGGCTGACCGTCGGGGGTTTTCAACCAGCTGTCCGGGACCACCTGCGTCGAACCTTCCAACACCGGCGCAACCAGGATGTATTTACCGAGCAGATACTGGTCGTTGCGGCCGGCTTCCGCAAATTGCGGATAGTCCAGGTCCAGCCGGCGCAGGAGCGGTTCGCCGGTCTCGTAATTTTCATGGGCCGCGGTGTAAAAGACCGGGAGCAGCCGGTAGCGCAGGTTCACAAAACGCCGGGCGATGTTCTCGGCTTCCGGCCCGAACACCCACGGCATCCGCTCCAGGTTGTGCGTGCAGTGCGGACGATACACCGGCGACAATGCGCCATATTCAATCCAACGGATGTATTGCTCGGTCGTCGGATTGGCGACGTGTCCGCCCAGGTCATCACTCTCATAAGGGAAGAGCGACTGCACGCCGGAATAGACCGCGTTCTCCACGGCGCGTCGCAGAAAATCGTAGCCCGGCCCGATGTCGCCGGTCCACTGGAACGGAAACCGGTGCGCGGCCACGTCCATCGGTCGTTTGCGGATGCCGTTATCTATGCCGTCCACGTTGGCCATGATCAGGGGACGCTGCTCCCGCCGGACGCGCACTGTCGTGTCGTGATACAGACGCATGCCCCAGACTTCCTTCTTCAAACCCGGTTCGGGCGGGACCAGCGCGACCCACCAGTTGCGGTCATACCACCAGATGTCGAGGTCGTCGTGCAACAGGCCGGACAGGCCGTTGAAACGGTAATTCAACTCCTGTGCGTCCAGTCCGGTCACGTTCGTGTTCAGTGGTTCGGGATGGTCGTTGAACAAGACCCGGACGCGCTTGGTGTGCGCCTCGCGAATAAACCGCGCCACATCGGGAAATAAATTTGTGTTCGGTTGGTAACCGGTCGAGGCGCCCGCGCGCCAGCCGGTGTCCACCACCAGCACATCCAGCGGAATCCGGTGCGCGCGATAATCGTCAATCTGCTTCAACGCCGTCGCCTCACTGTAATCGTACCAGCGGCTGTCGAACGCGCCCAGTGCGAACAGCGGCACCATCTCGGTTGGCCCGGTGAGATGGAGGAAATCGGCCCGGAGCCGGCGGTAATCGCCGCCGGGAACGAACACGTAAATGTCCGGCGCGTCATTGTTCAAATCCCAGCCGCCATTTGAGGGGGGGTGTCCGGCGTCTGGTGTCCGCGGCGGCGGTGTCAGTCCCCAGGGTGGGGGAATGATTCGCGGCGTGTCGGCAAACCACCAGACCTGCGGTTCGGCCGCCGGGCCCGGCAACCACCGGCTGTTCTCCAACCGGCCATCCCCGGTGTAGAGCGCCCGCCCGTCGGCAGATTCAACGCGAACACCGTCCAGGGACGCGGCGTTTTGCGGCACATGGACCGAATAGTTGGGCGTGAGGATCACCACTTCATCGGCGTTGAGATTGGTGGTGAATGCGGTCCCCGGCCAGCCCCGGTTTGCCACGTGAAAAGTGACGCGATCCTCAAATCCCTGGGGGCCTTTTAATTCCAGCCGGACCAGCGAATCCGACAGCAACTGGACGCGAACCTTTCCCGTGACAACGTCAGGCGGCGCGGCATTGGCAGTGTCCAGGAAAACATTCATCCCCGGCAAAAGCAACAACCCGGCCGCGACGATTTTAAAGCAAGAAAGTCCCGGGAAAACTCGGTTGCCGGAAGGGTTCATCATTCGCATTGATTGCCACGGTGTGGCCTGGCTGGCAACCGCATAAATGTGCGGCGGGTGAGATCATTTTAGTCACACGAGCCGCTTGTGTCGGGTGGAGCGCGGTTGCATAATGTCTTCATGCCCCGATGTCTGCCGGTTGCCCGGCGGTTTGCGGTATCGCTGCTGGTGCTGATGGCCCTGGTGTTACCGGCGCGTGCCACCATTTTATGGAGCGATCCCGGTTCGCGCGTGATTCATGCGACGCCGGACGGCACGGATATTCTCGGCGGCAAAGTCAAACGCGACGACAAGGCGAGCGACGCGCTTTATTTCAAATTTCGCGTGGACCCGCTGTCCGATCCGGCGGATGAGCCGTATTACGCTCTGTTCCAGTTGGTGGAAAGCAATCAGATGCGATTGGGCGTGGGCAATGCCTGGGAGGCCTGGGGTTATTCGGGGGCCTACACCTCGGAAACCGGGCCATCGAACAAGCCGCCAAACGAGTTAACCTATGACGACTCGGGCGAATTCAATCTGCGCTCGGCGCATCCCGAGGCCGCGCCGATGGGGGAGACGTTGCCGTATGAATTGCCGAGCCACAATCATCCCCGGACCATTGTTTTCAAGGTGCAATATGTCCCGGGCGGCGATGATTTGGTGACGGTCTGGCTGGATCCGAATCTGACGCACGGCGCGACGGTGGATAATCAGCCGGACAATATCACGACGAAATTCAAGGCGAAGGCAACGTTCGATGCAATCCGCCTGCGCCACGGCGGCAGCGGCGGCATCCGCAATGACGGCGGCAACGGCTGGATCTTCAGCGACATGGCCATCGCCACCTCGTTCGACGATTTTGTCGTTGTGCACTTCTGGCAGAGGTGGTGGTTTTCCACCTCGTTGGGGGTGTTTGTGCTCGCTGCCGTTGGCGCCACCGTGCGCATGGTCGAACGGCGAAAGTATCAGCTGCAATTGCAACGCGCGGAGCAGCAGCACGCGCTGGAACAGGAACGCGCGCGCATCGCCCAGGATTTGCACGACGACCTCGGCTCGTCGCTGACCCGGCTGTCGCTGTTGAGCGGCCTGGTGAAGGCGGACAAGGACAAACCCGAACAGGTCGAGATCCACGCGGGTAAACTGTCACAAGCCGCCGACCAGACCGTGCGGGCGCTGGAGGAAATCGTCTGGGCCGTCCGGCCCGGCAGCGATACCCTGCAGAGCCTGGCGGACTACATCACGCATTTTGCGAACGAACTCTTCGACGGCGATGCCACCCGCTGCCGGCTCGATCTGCCGCATGACCTGCCGGCATTGGCCCTGCCGCCGGATCTGCGCCACAACATTTTCCTCATCGTCAAGGAAGCGCTGACCAATGCGCTCAAGCACGCTGACGCCCGCGAAGTTCAGGTGCAGGTGAAAATCTCCGGGCACACACTGGAAATTCTGGTGCAGGATGACGGCCGGGGATTTGATCCGGCATCGCTGGCCGAAGACCGGCGCAACGGGGTGGGAAACATGCGCCGCCGGGCCGAGGCGATTGGCGGTAAACTGGAATGGCAAAGCGCCCCCAACCAGGGAACCACGGTGAAATTTTCGGTGAATTTGCAGAAGACAACCAACCCCGCAGGAACTTGAGGGTGGACTTGTTTTGCCGCATGTTTATGCAGTTGAGCGGTCACCGACCTTGAGGTAAGGGTAGGGTGTGGTTGCCAGTATTGCCCAGGACATGCAGATTAAAGTTGCCATCGTGGATGATGACGAGGGCATCCGCACCGGCCTTGCGGCGCTCATCCGCCGTGCCCCGAACCTCAAACTCGCCGGTGATTACGCGAATGCCGAAACCGCACTGAAGGAAATTCCGCGCCACCCGCCGGATGTGGTGCTGATGGACATTAATCTGCCGGGGATGAAGGGGGTCGAATGCGTCCGGCAACTGAAGGCCGCCATGCCCGTCGTGCAATTCCTGATGCTGACGGTTTACGAGGACAGCGATTCACTGTTCAACTCCCTCAAGGCGGGTGCGAGCGGCTATCTGCTCAAGCGCACGGCCTCGGCGCGATTGTTGGAGGCCATCCGCGACGTCCACGCTGGCGGTTCGCCCATGACGCCGCAATTGGCCCGGCGGGTCGTTCAGTTTTTTGCCCATCCGGCCGACGGGGCTTCCTCCTCGCTGGCGGGACTGACTCCCGGGGAAAAGGAATTTCTCAACCAACTCGCAAACGGTTACGCCTACAAGGAAATTGCCGACCGCATGAAAATCAGCATTGACACCGTGCGCAGCTACGTGCGAACTGTTTACGAAAAGCTGCACGTTCACTCGCGGACCGAGGCGGTCGTCAAATACCTGCGGGGCTAGCTGTGCGGGAGCAGCGGGTGGAACGGGCCGGATCCCGGTCCGGGAAGTGAACCAATTTTTCCGACCGCAAGGCCGGCCCTGCCGGCGCCGGAAGTGAAACAATTTTTTAGACGGCAAAAATCGCATGTGGTCGCTATTCAAAGAATTCCTGAAATTCTCCCGGCAGGAGAAAAAATGGTGGCTCATCCCGCTTGTCGTTTTACTGCTGTTGCTCGGCGCCATTCTCATTTTCACCGCCAGTTCCGGGATTGTCTGGGCACTCTATCCTTTCCTGTGAGCCATGCCCGCGCCGCGCAACGTCCTCGGCATCTCGGCGTATTACCATGACGCGGCGGCGGCGTTGCTGCAGGACGGAAAAATTGTTTGTGCGGCGCAGGAGGAGAGATTCACCCGCAGGAAAAATGACGCCGATTTTCCCACGAACGCGATCCAGTTCTGTCTGCGATACGCCAAATTGGTCCCAGCACAACTTGACACCGTGGTTTTCTATGACAAACCGGTGATGAAATTCGCCCGGCTGCTGGAAACCTACCTTGCCGTCGCGCCCGGCGGCTGGCGCACGTTTCCCACGGTGCTGTCCAACTGGCTTGGTGAAAAACTGGATTTGCGCAAGACGATCCGCGCCCGGCTCCCCGGGTTGCGGGCAAACTGTCAAATTCTGTTCGCCGAACACCACCAGTCGCACGCCGCCAGCGCATTTTACCCGTCGCCGTTTAATGAGGCGGCCATCCTCACGGTTGACGGCGTCGGCGAATGGGCGACCACGACCATCGGCCACGGACAGGGCCATCAAATCCAGCCGCTCAAGGAATTGCGTTTTCCGCATTCGCTGGGCCTGCTCTATTCCGCGTTCACGGATTATTGCGGTTTCCGCATCAACTCGGGCGAATACAAACTCATGGGGCTGGCGCCCTACGGCGAACCAAAATTTGCCGACGCCATCCGTCGTGAATTGGTTGACGTCAAACCCGACGGCTCATTCCGGCTGAATCTGGACTATTTTAATTTTTTGCGCGGCGTCACAATGACCAACGGGCGGTTCCATCAACTGTTGGGCGGGCCGCCGCGCCAACCGGAGGGAAAAATAGATCACCGGCACATGGATGTGGCGCGTTCCATCCAGTTGGTCACGGAGGAAATCATGCTGCACCTGGCGCACCATGCCCGCGAAGTCACCGGTTCCAGAAATCTCTGTCTGGCCGGTGGTGTGGCCCTGAACTGCGTGGCCAATGGATTGATTCTGCGGGAAAGGATTTTTGACCGGGTCTGGATCCAGCCGGCCGCCGGCGACGCGGGCGGCGCGCTCGGCGCGGCGCTGGCCGCGTGGCATTGGCACCCGGACACGCCAGCGCGGGCGACCGGCCCCGACGACGCCATGCAATCATCGCTGCTGGGTCCGGAATTTTCCGACCCAGAAATTGAGGCCGTGCTCCACCGGCACGGCGTGGTTTTTCAAAAACTGCAAGGATCGGCGCTGCTGGATTGTGCCGTGGACTTGTTGAAGGCGGGAAAAGTCGTCGGCTGGTTCCAGGGCCGGACGGAATTCGGCCCGCGCGCGCTCGGCAACCGCTCGATTCTGGGCGACGCGCGTTTGCCCCACATGCAGTCGGTGATCAATTTGAAGGTAAAATTCCGTGAGTCGTTTCGGCCGTTCGCCCCGGTCGTCCGCCGTGAATGCGTGGCCGATTATTTTGAATTGGACGCCGATTCACCTTACATGTTGTTCACCGCACCGCTCAGGTCGGAATTGCGAAAACCGCTGCCGGCCGGCGTGACCGGAATGGATTTGCTCAAAGCCGGGCGTTCCACCGTGCCCGCCATTACGCATGTGGATTATTCAGCGCGGGTCCAGACCGTGGCGCACGCCGGCAACCCGCTGCTGTACGATTTGCTGCTGCGCTTTGAACGTGCGACCGGCTGCGGCGTCCTGGTCAACACCTCGTTCAACGTCCGTGGGGAACCGATTGTCTGCACGCCCGACGACGCTTATCGCTGCTTTACGAACACGGAGATGGATTTTCTCATCATGGGCAGTTATGTCATCGAACGAACTGCCGGCCGAAACGGGTTCCGTGCCGCCGCGATGCAGCCCCGGCCGGTGGAAATGAAACCGGACTTGAAAGACGGGCCGGGGGAATGGCGGAAGTCTGGGCTGAAGACCGCGTTGGGCCTCGTGATTCTCAGTTCCGTGCTGCGGTGGCGGCACATTCTGACCAATGACCTTTGGCTTGGCGCGCTCGTGCTGCCCGGCATCGTGGCGATTTGTGCCTGGTGGCAGCCCCACTGGTTTCGGGGCCTTCACCGGCTTTTGACGCGGCTCGGATTGGCCATCAGCCAATTCATCGGCCGGCTCCTGCTCCTGTTTTTTTTCTTTTTCATCCTCACACCGGTCGGCTTGATTTTGCGGCTGGCGGGAAAAGATGCCTTGCAACTCAGGCCGCCGCGCGAGGCGACAACTTATTGGCAACCCGCCAAAGCTTACGGCCCGTTGGACCGGCTTTTTTGAAGCCCGGAATCAACCGGCACACCCCACCGACCGAAGTCCGGCAAGGGAAAATGCCCCCGCCGCCGGCGACCGGATGATGGCTGATCGCCAACAGCGGTTCCGATTCCGGTTGTTGATCTTCACGGTGGTGTCAGGGGGAGCGTTTTAATGGTCGCCGCCGTCTTGGGCATGACCTTGGGCTCAATCTGAACACCGGATTCGCATTGGTCCAACCTGCACAAACATGCGGTAGTATTTAACTGCGCCAATGTTAATTTAGCAGGAACACCCTGTGTAAAAAAAATTATGAAGACCAAAACAGCCGTTATTTCATCTCTATTTTGTGCCGGGCTTGTGCTGGGCACCACCCGGTTGGCCCAGGCCGATACGCTGATCACCTTTCAGGTCGACATGACGTATCAAGTTCAAGGCGCCACTTTCACCAATGGGGTAAACACGGTCTCCGCGAATGCGTTTGATCCTTATACTTCCGGACACCCGCAGATCTTTCAGGTTCAGTTGACCAACAATCCCGCCGCTCCCAATACCAATCTTTATACGGGCACCTATGACGACACCATCAGTACCAACGGCTCCCAACTCCAATGGAAATTTAATGTCCCTGGCTTTCCGAATAACGGCTATGAAACGACGGCGAATAACAACGACAACCGGGCCACGCTTCTGCCTGCAGGCAGCGGCCAGCAGAGTCTGGTGTTGCCCGTCGAGTGGTTCAGCGACGCTGGCACTGCTGAAGCCGTAGCCGGCAACACCACATTCCAGGTGGACATGGCACAGCAGATTCAACTGGGGGTTTTCAATACCAACACGATGACGGTGGAAGTCATTGGTCAGGTCAACGGTTGGGCCGACGGCGCCGGAATTTTGACTAATGACCCCACGATCCTGAGAACCAATCAATTTAACCTGGTCACTTCAAATGTGTATGTCGGAACTTACCCGAATGGTGGCGCAAATGGCTCACCGGGGGCGGTTTGCGAATTCAAATATAGAATTACGGCCGGCCTGTACGAATCCGCCAGTCCTCTTAACGGAATTGCCCAAAACAACGAGAACCGCTTCGTTTTCGTGTCGGCCAATCCACAGACGCTGCCAGTTGTCTTTTTCAGTGATGCACCATACGCTCCGATTGCCACAAATACTTTCGTCTTCTCGGTGGACATGAGCGTTCCAACCTGGAACGGATCGTTTTCCAATCAGGGAGTTGGTTTGCAAGGGAATTTCAACAACTGGACCAGCCAGGCTATGACGAATAATCCCAACGCCAGCAACACCAACATTTACTATACGACCGTAAAAATCACCGATGGTTACAGTGCGATCGAGCAATTCAAGTTTAATGTCCCGGGATTTCCGGCCAGTGGTTACGAAAACAATCCCAGCCATACCTACCCAGGCAATCCCCCCGTTCTGGGCGGCCAACAAAACCGGGAAATTTTCATGCCTAATGTAACCAGCAGCAGTTTTGGTCTGCCCACCGTTTATTGGAGTGACGTATCAACCAACACCGTGCTGCCAGTCCCAACCATGGTGACCTTCACTGTGAACATGACCAATGCGGTGGGAACGGATTCGTCAGTATTCAATCCCAGCACGGACAATGTTTATCTTAACGGCATGGATATCACCAATTCGGTGGGATTCTACTCGTTTGATACGTGGACCAATTCATTAGTAGTGACTGGGAACAGTGGCTATACTAATGCTCTTGCTGCTTTCCAGATGGTAAACAATCCCATCGGCAGCGAGATTTACACGATCACAGTGCCGGTTCCGTCGGGAACAATTCCGGCGGGATACCCGTTGCAGCTTTCCTATCAATATACTTTCGGTAATAACAGCGGCCTCCCCATCGAGGCCCTCGGCGGCACCAATCATATCCGTTACATCCGATCCACGGCGGGGACCTATGTCCTGCCGGAGGATACATTCGGCAGCATGGTTCAGGAACAGGCGTTCGGCAATCTGGCCGCCGGAGCAAAATCCGGCGGGAATGTTCCGATTACCTGGCTGGGACTTCCGGGCGTCTATTTGGAGGTCAGAACGAACCTGACCGTCGGCTCGTGGGTTGAACTGCCTGGCACCGACGCCCAGAACGCAACCAACTATCCCATTGGCAGCGGCGCGAGCTACTTCCGGTTGATTAATCCGTTCTGATGCGTCAATCTATGAATTCAACCCACCCAACACCGGAACACAGGGTCTGGTTTGGGTGGGATGTTTAACAATATGCATCCACAACACAAAAATAAGGACAAAGCCGGGAACGAAGGCTTTACGTTGATCGAGTTGTTGGTGGTGATTGCCATTATTGCGATCCTGGCCGCTATGTTGTTGCCGGCCCTGGCCAAAGCTAAGCTAAGGGCCCAGGTGATCGATGACATGAGCAATAAAAGGCAGTTGACCGTGGCTTGGTTTATGTATGCCGGGGACAACAATGACACGTTGGTGCTGAATGCCGATCAGTCTGTGGCGGTGAACGGAGTTCAGTCGTGGGTTCCCCCGCTCTGCATCATGAATTGGAGCGCATCCCCTTATAATACGAATCTAGCATTGCTGACGACCAATCAATTGGGGTCTTACTGTGCCGGCCAATATAAACTTTATACATCACCCGGGGATACTTTTCTGGCTCCCGTCCAGCGGGCGCTGGGTTATGGCGCGCTTTTTAACCATCGCGCCCGGAGCATTGCCATGGATGCAGCAATCGGCGGCGACGGACTAAACCACCCGTCCGACATCGGCAAGTCCGGTTACAAACCTCCCGGCTCGCTTTCAAGCCTCAACCCCTTTTTTTTCGCACCGAAACTGAGCGCATTGCGGAGTCCAAGCCTAAGTTGGGTGTTTATCAACGAACACCCCGACAGCATTGATGATGGCATTTTATATGTTGATCCCAAAGCGGCAAGCGGAAGCGGGACGCTGATCGAATTACCGTCAAGCTATCTGGGCGGTGGCTGCGGAGTTTCTTTTGCCGACGGACATGCTGAGGTTCATCAATGGCTAACCGGAGCGTTCAATCATCCAGTCACCTACACACAGTACCCTCCCAACCCTGGATTATCCTATACGGGAAATCCAGACTTGGCATGGTTGGCGCAACGCACACCGTCGCAATAACCTCCTGTTGCTGGAACCTTGGCGAACCAAGCCGGTCGAGTTTAAGGGGAACGTTTTTCCAGATATTGTGCCTGGATGAGATACCGTGCAGCCGTTTGGTTGCCGGGATCCAAATGCAGGGTTTCCTGAAATTCGCGGGACGCTGCGTCCAGTTGGTTTTGCTTCATGAACGCCACGCCCAGGTTCAAGTGTGCCGGCGCATAGCCGGGTTGCAGTCGAATAACGGTTGCAAATTCGTTCGCCGCGCCGGGTATGTCACCCTGCAAGGCCAGCTCGCCACCGAGGTAATAATGCGCCTCCCAATAACCCGCCTGAAGTTGAATGGCGCGGTGGAAGGATTCAATGGATTCAGCCGGCCGCTGTAAAAGTGAAAGCGTCCTGCCCATTTCAAAATAGGTGCGGGGGTCACCGGCCTGAAGTTGCCGGGCGTGATCATAATGTTGCAAGGCCGGCTCATATTCCCCCTTGGCGAAACTCAATTTGCCCAATTCCAGCCAGGCTTCAAAGTACCGGGGATGCAGGGAGATGGCCTTTGACAGGGCGGCCTGTGCCTCCGCGAATTGACCCAGTTGTGCCAGCACCCGGCCAGCCTGACAGAATGCGAAAGCATTGCACGGTGACAGCCGGCAGACTTGCTGCCATTCCGAGGCGGCGTATCGGTCATCGCCAATGTATTGGAGGAACTCGGCATAATTTTCATGCAGCATGTAGTCGTCGGGCGCGTGATCCAGGGCGTCACGGTAAATCTCGCGGGCGTTGGCCTGGGCGTTGGTCGCGTCCATTCGCTGGTGCAATTCCGCAAGCCAGTGGTTCAGCGCTTGCAATCGTTGGTCGTTGTTGAACTGGGTGCTTAGTGGCGGCTGCTGCATCCGGAGGATGATGGTTTCCTGAATTACCAAACTGCGGTTCCAATCCGTCAGCCCCAATCGGCGCTCGCAAGTGTCCTGTGAAGCCCAGCCGCCGGCGGCATGGTTTCCGACCGATTCCGGCAGGAACCGCTGAACCTGGTCAGCCCAGGCGCGCGCCAGGCGATAGTTTCCGTCAAAGTTGAAATGGACGTGCTCATAAAACGTTTCCTGTCCCAGAACGTGCGCGGTAACGTTGGTTTCCAGTGCGCCGGCGGGGTTGAACAAATCGAGGTTTGAACCCAAAAACTCCTGTCCGGCCTGCTGGATCAGGTCATTGATTCGCGAATCGGCGCGAAAGGGCAGTGCGTCATCATCGCAGCCCAGTTGGAAGTGTTCGCGCGCGGCGGCAAGTTGGTTTTGCAGCAGCAGACACTCGCCCCAGCGGTACTGCCCTTCGGCAAACGTGCCATCCAGTTTTGCCGCCGATTCGTAATGCACCGCGGCGGCGGTGAAATTGCTTTCGGTCTGTTGCTGGCGCGCCTGGGCAAGCTGTGCGTCGAATTCAGCGCGTTCATCCGGTGGAAGATGGGTGTTCCCCAGCGAAGCAAACGGCGGACAATCCTTGAGATTCACCGCCACCGTGTTCAGGATTATTTTGGCGCCTGAATTCAGACCGGCCTGCAGGATGTCGTGCAAGTTCCGCTGGAAATTTCGGTAGACCGTCGTCCGGCGCGGATCATCCGGGGCCAGCTGGTTGCCCACAAACATTCTCATGCCACCCCAGGAAGTGTCCGCGGATTTGCCTCGGAGTCCGCGCGCCAGGGACATGAGTAACTGGCTCACGCGTGTCTTTTGCGCCGCCAGACTCAGCCGGATTAGCCACCACGGCGGCGCTTTGGCGCCAAAAACGGTTGCCGCACCGAAAGGCCCAACCATTTCGTTGTTGCCCATGTAGATGATCCATAGGTCGCCCTGATGTTGGGCGCACTCGCGGGCGATGGGCAGGATGACGTTCGAGTTGATGGCCGTGACCGCCACGTTGACGACCTCGAAATGTTCCCCGGGATATCGTTCGCGCAACAACACCTCCAGGTAACGAGCGGCGCCATACGCAGGTTCGGGATCTCCCTGGGCGGCCGATTCCCCCAGAATAAAAATGCGACAGGTGTTGGGCGGTTTGTGCGCCGGTATGAAAATGGGATCGGGCCAGCGCATCAGTTGAGGCGGGAAGAACCTCAAGGCAAAACTCTCGTTATCCACCAGGAATTCCTGTTGGCCGATGCGGATGGTATTGAAGAAATTTGTGCGATAACCATAGCCGCTCAGCCGCAGGATCATTTCCAGTCCGCCCAACAGAACCAGCGGGATGCATACCAGGGCCATCACGCGGAAAACCCATTTGCGGCCTGGGGACAGAACGCGAACCGGACCGTGGTGGGCAGCGGGAGCATCCGGAGCCTTGCGCCCGTTTCGCTGCCGGGATTTTCCGTTACGGGGCCGTCGGTTCACGGTGGAAATTTAGACTTTATCGGGGGTTTCGCAACGGCAATGCTTCCGTGGGGCAGGGTCTCGCATGTATGTGCGGTGGTGCTCGATCCAAAGCCGCCGTATACTTCTCCCTCTCAGGCTGAAAGTTAACTGATGATTATTTTTGTAAACTGGATGATTGGATTTGCGCGTAAGCGTCTTTCACACCCGCACTTGAAACTCAGGGATTGGTTTTGCCGTGCCCGGCATTGGCGCATGATCGCTTGTATCCCTGCCGTGGTCAGCCTTGGGGGGGTCGATCTGCACGCGCAGACCACCAATCTTTTCTGGCAGAAACAAAACATCTACCAGATTATCACCGACCGTTTTTACGACGGCGACACCAGCAACAACAACGTGGAAGGCACCTACGCGCCCAGCAACCCGACGGGCGTTCACGGAGGGGATTTTGAGGGCATCGAACAGAAACTGGATTATATCAAGGCGCTGGGGGCGACCGCCATCTGGATTTCGCCGATCGTATTGAACACCGAGGGGCAATTTCACGGCTATTCGGCGTGGAATTTCTACGAGGTGGCGCCGCACTGGGGTTCCATCACCAATCTTCAGAACCTGGTGCAGGCGGCGCACGCCCGCGGCCTGCTGGTGATTGATGACATTGTGCTGAACCACGCGGGCGACCTCGTCACCGGCAGCGGGTCGGGTTATCCCAATTTTAACTATCCGACAGGTTATCCACTCAGTTATGTGAACGCCAATAAGACCTATCCGGCACCGTTCAATCTGACAGCGGCCAATCCATCGCTCACCAATCTGTTCCACAACTATGGCAACATCGGGAATTACAACGACACCAATCAAGTTATATTGGGCTGGCTGTCCGGGCTGAACGATTTCCGGACGGAAACGCCGTACGTGCGCACCAACATGGCGGCGATTTACGAGTATTGGATCAACCAGATTGGTTTTGACGGGTTCCGGGTGGACACGGCCCTGGAAGTGGACCAAGGATGCTGGCAGAGTTTCTGTCCGGCTATTCATTCCTACGCGGCAACCAATGGCAATACCAACTTCTTCATGTTTGGGGAGACTTTCAGCGGTTCGGAAACCCAGGTGGCTGCCTATACCGGGACGGAAGATGGCGGGCCGTTTGAATTTGATTCGGTATTGGATTATCCGCTTTACGAAAATGCAATCCAAAGCGTCTTCGCCACGGCCAGCGGCGCCCCTTCCCAGATCCAAAATCATTATAATTCCGTGGACTCCCTTTACGACCCTGCGTCGCGGATGCAACTGGTGATGTTTCTCGACAACCACGACAATCCGCGCTTTCTGAGCACCAGCGAGGCGGGCGGCAACACCAACCGGCTGGAGGTGGCGCTGGCGTTTCTTTACTCCTCGCGCGGTATTCCTTCTTTGTATTACGGCACTGAGCAGGGCTTTGACGGCACGACGGACCCGAATGACCGCGAGGACATGTTCGCCGGGGAATTCAAGGACGGTCCCGGCGGCACGGTCCAACAGCTCAGTTCACCGGGCGTGGACAACTTCAACATGACCCATCCGTTGTTTCAGTGGATCGCCCAGTTGAACAATTTTCGCCGGTTGTATCCGGCCCTGACGCTCGGCGCGTACACTAATCGCGCCGACAATTCCAGCGGGCCGGGGTTGTTTGCCTATTCACGGGTGTTGAACACGCAGGAAGCATTCGTGGTGTTGAACACCGCCGGCTCGACTCAAACATTGTCTCCCTGCACTTTGACGTATGCGGGTGGCACGGTGCTGGTGAATTTGCTGAACACGAACGAGACCTACACGCTGAATGCGAGTTCGCAGACGCCGTCCATTGCGGTGCCTAGCACATCGGCGAAAATTTTTATCGCGCAATCGCAACAACTGCCCCTGGATCCGGTGGTGATCAGCAATTCGCCGGCGCACGACGCGACCAACGTGCCGGTTAACGCCTCAATCGTACTGCAATTCAGCAAGCCGATGGATACCAACAGCGTCCAGTCGGCGTTCAGCACGACGCCGGTTGTCGGCGGCACCTTCGCGTGGTCGGCGGCACACGACACCATGACGTTCACTCCCGGCGGGGCGGGGCTGCCAGCACTGACGACCGTTGTCGCCCGCGTCACCAACTCGGCGGTTGACGTGGTCTCGGGCAACGCGATGTTTGCGCCGTATCAATTGCAGTTTCACACAGGTTCCGGCGTCGCCGACGCGACGCCACCGACCATTTCGTTGCTAACACCAACCAACGGCATGCGGGTTTCCGGCAATTTGCTGATTTCGGGCACGGCGGCGGACAATGTCGCGGTGCAGAAGGTTGAAATCGAATTGGACAGCGGGATCTGGGTGACCGCCTCCGGGACAACGTCGTGGAGCTTTAATCTGAACAGCTCAAATTTTCTCAACGGCCCGCATGTGATTTCGGCGCGAGCGACGGACACGAGCGGCAATATTTCGCTTACGAACACCGCCAGCGTCTGGTTTTTTAACGTGCCCAGCAATTACGTCCAGCGCGTCAGCGGCGGCAATCCCGCGAACGTCACCGATTGCAGCGGCAACATCTGGTTGCTGGACACCGCCTACAGCTTCGGCGCGTTCGGTTATTCCGGCGGCACGACCGGATACCTCAACAACGTTATCAGCGGTGTCTGTTCTTCGGCGCAATCGCTCTACCAGCGCGAGCGTTACAGCACGTCCAGCGGAGGATTCTACTATGAGTTTGATTGTCCCGAGGGCGTTTACCAAATCACACTGCTGGAGGCGGAGACGTATTGGAGCGGCGCCGGGGAACGCGAGTTTAATGTCTTTATCCAAGGCCAGCAGGTCTTGACGAATTTCGACATTTTCGCCGCCGCCGGCGGAATGAATATTCCGATTTCACTCGTCTTCACCAACGCCGTGACGAACTCGCAATTGCAAATACTATTTACGCCCGGCGCGGCGGACAACGCCCGCGTTTCCGGCGTGCAGGTTGTTAAAATTGCCGACGTGTTCAGCGACACGGACGGTATTCCCGACTGGTGGCGGCTGGCTTATTTCGGTCACCCGCTCGGCATGGCGAGCGACCTGTCGCGCGGCTCGGATGACGCGGACGGCAACGGGATTTCCAACCTTACGAAATATCTTAATGGCGCGGACCCGCTGAACCCGGCGACCGGTCCGATACTGCCGCTTTTCAACCTGGGGCCGATCACCGTGCAAGGCGGCAATGTCCAGTTGAGTTTTTCATCGACAAACACTTGGACTTATCAACTCCAGCGCAGCGACAGTCTTGGCCCCGCGACGTGGGTCAACGTCGGCCCGGCGATGTCCGGCGCCGTTGGGACGATGTTGTTGAACGATGCCAGCGGCGCGACCAATGCGACGCGGTTTTATCGCGTCCACGCGGATTAATCGACTTTATGATGTTGCATGTTTTTGCGTTTGTCGCCATTAGTAGGGTGTTGATAATGCACGTATGATTTCCAAGCTTTTGAGCAAGGCACCATCGCATGCGGCATTCCGGGCAGCGCATTACTGTCTGTTGCTCGGAGTGTGGCTTGGTGCCATCGGGGCGGTGGCACGGGCCGACGGGGATTTCTCCAGTGAAAACGCGGAACCAGCCCCGGCATGGTTGCGGGACGGCGTCCTTTACGAAATTTTCCCGCGCGATTTTTCCCCGTCGGGCAACCTCAATGGCGTCACCGCGAAACTGGACCAATTGCATCAACTGGGCGTCACCGTTCTTTGGATCATGCCGATCCAGCCCATCGGCGAAAAAGGCCGCAAGGGGGAGTATGGCAGCCCTTACTCCATCAAGGATTATTACGCCATTGATCCGAGCTACGGAAAGCTGGACGATTTTAAACAACTCGTGGCCGGGGCACACAGGCGCGGAATGAAAGTCGTTATGGATTTGGTGGCGGACCACACGGCCTGGGACAGCGTGATGATGAAGGATCCCGAATTTTACAAACAAGACGCGAATGGGAATATCCTGCCGCCGGTGCCTGAATGGACCGATGTGGCCGGACTGAATTATGCCAATCCGCAGCTTCGGGCTTACATGATTACCATGATGAAATATTGGGTGCAAACGTGTGACATTGACGGTTATCGCTGCGACGTTGCATCCATGGTGCCGACCGATTTTTGGATGGAGGCGCGGGCCGCGATCGGAAAAATCAAGCCGGATTTCATGTGGCTGGCCGAGGCCAGTGAGCCGGAATTAATGACGCAGGCGTTTGATATTGACTACGACTGGCCGCTGATGGCCAGCCTGAATAATGTTTTAATGGACGGCGCGCCGGCTTCCGATCTGGAACACACCTGGACGAAAAACTGGCGGGAATTTCCTAAGGGCACGCTCCACATGCGCGTTTCAGACGATCACGACGAATCACGGGCGGTGGCGCGCTTTGGCGTCAATGGCGCGCTCGCGGCTTCGGCGCTGATGTTCACGCTGGATGGTGTTCCCTTGCTCTACAACGGCATGGAAGTGGGTGACGCGACGGAATCCGGCGACCCGGCGCTGTTCGACAAGCTGACGATTTTCTGGCAGCCAAAGGGCCGGCCACCGCTGCGTGAAATTTACCGGGGTTTGATCAACCTGCGGGAACATTACGCCAGCTGCTTTTGCAACGATCGCGTGACCTGGCTGCGCAATTCCGATGAAAACAACGTCGTCACTTTTATGCGCTCGGACGGCACGAATGAATTTATTGTCGCCATCAATTTCTCGAACCGGCCGGTTACGGGACAGGTTGAATTGAAGGACGGTGGTGGGTTCAAACCCGTCCCAATTTCGGGGTTGGTGGACCCGCCGGCCGGCGAACTGCCCCAATTCCAGCTGAACGGATTCGACTGGCAGATCTACCACCGTGCGGCAGCGAAATAAACCACGGGCCATCGGGCTTGAAAAATCAAACGTCGGTGTTGCCCGCGTTTGTGGCGTCGGCATTCAGCCGATTTAATGCGTGCTGGCCACGCCCGGTGCGGCAAATTCCCCGCCGGCCTGCTTGACCGTCACCACCAGCAGTGTCAGCAGGGCGGCCAGTCCCATGCTCGCGCCGCCCAGGATGAGGGCATTCATGGGTTCACTGTGTAGAAAATGTTTCAGCAGGAAACCGAGCAGGCTGGAAGAGGCAATCTGTGGCAGCACGATGAACAGATTGAACAATCCCATCATGACCCCGACTTTTTCCTTCGGCAATGAGGGTGCCAGCATGGCGTAGGGCATGGAGAGGATGCTCGCCCACGCGATGCCGACCGCAATCATGGAAATCAACAAATGGTATTTGTCGGACATCAATGGCACCGCCGCCAGCCCCAGTGCACCCACTGCCAGACAGAGAATGTGCATCAGCTTGGGGCCGGTATATTTCGTGCCCCAGAGCAGCACGAACGAGAAGAGAAAGCACACGGCATTGTAAGCGGCGAAACAAAAGCCTGACCAGGAACCGGCGGCTTCCATTTCTGCCGTGCCGGGCGCCGCATGGAAGATGTTTTTAGCGACGGCCGGGGAGAAATAGACCCACATCGCGAACATCCCGATCCAGGTGAAGAACTGGACCAATCCCAGTTCCCACATCCGCCGGGGCAGGTGAAATACCAGCGCGAAGATATCACCCAAGCCGAGCGTCCAATCAAAATTTCGCGCGCGGATGGCGGCCAGCTCGGAGTCGGAGGGCGGATATTCCCGGGTGCTAAAAACCGTCCAAAGCACCGCGCCCATGAATGCCGCGGCGCCGATGTAAAACGAGAGCCGGACGGAAGCGGGCACATGTCCTTGACCCGCGCCTTCGGAGGCGACGCCAAACCAGTTGGTCATCATCCAGGGCAAGGCCGATCCGATGGTGCCGCCCAGACCAATGAACAGGGATTGAATGGCGAAGCCTTGCGAGGTTTGTTCCTCGGGAAGATTGTCCGCCACCAGGGCCCGGAACGGCTGCATGCTGGCATTGATGGTTCCGTCCAGCACCCAGAGCAGCCCGGCCGCCATCCAGACCGCAGGGCAATTGGGCATCAGAACCAACGCGATGGATGCCAGAATGGCTCCGCCCAGAATAAACGGACGCCGCCGGCCCAACCGTATCCACACGCGGTCGCTGGCTTGTCCGATCAAGGGCTGGATAATCACGCCGGTAACGGGTGCGGCCAGCCACAGGATGGCCAGGGAATCGGCGTTGGCTCCGAGGTAACTGTAAATGGCGCTCATGTTGGCCATCTGGAGTCCCCAGCCAAATTGGATGCCCAGAAAGCCGAAACTCATGTTCCAGATTTGCCAGAAACTTAAACGGGGCTTTTGCATGTTGAGAGAAATAAAGGTTATCGGTCGTGTCGGACAGGCAGGCGGCGGCAACACCCCGGGTGGGGCAGTTCAGGTTTATTCATGGTGTGTTCCTGATGACAGATACCTGGCAACCCCACAAGGGTAAATCACACGTTCATGCGGTGGCAGCGCGTGTGGAATTGCAGTACGATCTATCGATGTACCAACGAAATCCGGACTTGGCAACGCGCCGGGCTTCCGCCGGTTCAATTTTGCGAACTGTGCTGTTAATTCCGGCATTGGCCGCGCTCGCAATGGCAGCTACGGCACAGGCGCAATCCACCCGGCCCGGCTGGGGTTCCACGCCCTATCATGACGCGCTTGGCACGGGGGTTACGTTCCGGGTCTGGGCGCCACACGCCACCAACGTCTATGTTCCCGGATCGTTTAATGGCTGGAATACATCAGCGACGCCCCTGGCCGAGGAGACGAGCAACGGGGCTGCGGACGGCGTATGGTCGGCGGATGTGACGACAGCAACCAATAATTCCCAATACAAGTATTACATCTGCACCAACAGCATCAACAGCGACGGGTTCTATAAGCACGATCCGTGTTCGCGCTGGGTGGTCAATCCCGGCGGCGGGAGCGGCAACAACGACATTATTTACGATCCCACGACCTTCAACTGGAACGGCGACAGCAACACTCCGCCGGCCTTGAACGACTTGTTCATTTATGAGCTGCACATGGGCACGTTTCCGGCCAGCACGTCGCCCAGCCGGTTTGTTGCCGCCACCAACCAGCTGGATTACCTGAAAAGCCTCGGCGTCAATGCCGTCGAGCTGATGCCAATCATGGAGTTCGGCAATGGCGGCAACAGTTGGGGCTACGACCCGGCCCAATTGTTCGCAGTGGACAACGCTCAATACGGCGGGCCGGATGCACTCAAAACCTTTGTCCTGGCCTGCCACGCCCGGGGCATCGCCGTGCTGCTGGACGTCGTGCACAACCATTACGGACCGAACCTTCTTGATATGTGGGATTTTGACGGCTGGGCGGGCAGCAACTCGATCGGAGGTGGCGGGATTTACTTTTATCAAAGCAATGTGAATCTTCAAATCACTCCTTACGGGGATACGCGGCCCAATGTCAGCAGCAATCAGGTGGCCAGTTTCATTCAGGACAACTTCACCATGTGGTTGAGCGAATGTCACGTGGACGGCTTCCGCTGGGACTCGGTGTACACGCTGACGCATGGCAACGACAACAGTTACATTCCCGCGGCCGGCAATCTCGCCAATACCATCAATACCATGATCCACACGAGTTATCCCGGCAAGATCAGCATTGCCGAGGATGTCTATAATACCTGGGGCTTCGACAGCTCCTGGGACACCGGCTATCCGTATGATTTCACACCGGTGCTGACCAACACCGTGGACGCCAACCGCAATATGAATGAGATCGCTTACTTGATCCAGAATAACGACAGTTACGGCGGCACGGCCAGCTACAAGCGCGTGGTTTATTTGGAATCGCATGACGTCGTCGGCGATTTGAACGGCTCCACCCACGTCAGGCTGGTCACGGCGATTGACCCGGTCGCGCCCAACAGCTACCGGGCGAGAAAGCTTTCCACCCTCGGCGCCGCCGTCACGCTCGCGGCACCGGGTGTGCCGATGATTTTCCAGGGCCAGGAAATGCTCGAAAACCAGCAGTTCGATTCCGGCCGGAACGTGGATTGGAGCAAGACCAACACCTACAGCTATATCGTCCAGTTTTATCACGACCTCATCAGCGCGCGCCGGAATTTGCAGGGTTTGACTCCAGGACTGGAGGGCGATCAGTGCGCCATGCTGGTAACGGACAACGTCAACAAGCTGGTCGCCTTTCAACGCTGGCTGTCCGCCGCGCCGAATGAGGATGCGGTGGTGATCGCCAACTTTTCTACCAACACCCTCAGTAATTATACCCTGAACTTTCCGTCGGCGGGCAACTGGTATGTCCAACTCAACAGCGACTCCACCAACTATGGATCGGACTACGGAAATATCGGCAGTGCCATCCTGACCGCCAGCGGCAGTCCGGCCACGGCCAACATCACCATCGGGCCCTACAGCGCACTGATCCTGTCGCAAATCCCCCCCATTCCGACGCTCTCCATCACCCAAACCAATGATGGACTGACGGTGTCCTGGCCGGCCGCGCCGTCGGGCTGGCTGCTGTACGCGAGCCCGTCATTAACCGGTCCGCCCACCTGGAGCCAGGTTCCCGCCGCACAATACCAGACCAACGGAACGACGGTCTTCGTCAATGTGAGTTCACCATCCGGCGATGTCTTTTACCGGCTGCAAAAGCAGTAAGGCAGCACGCGGAGATTGGCCCGGACAATTATTCGCCGTGCCGCCATGAATTTATCGGTTGATTTGGGAAATGGGTGGCAGGCCCGCTTCCATTGAAAGTGCCAGCAGGTACCGCGCCGCACCGGTGCGGGAGTGGATTGATAATGATGAAGCAGTTGCCTTGAAAGGCCCTTGGACCTGCCACAAAATTTGCGCGTTGCCATGAGCCGGGGCCGTCAGGAGCCTCCGAAGGTGAGTGAAAAGTCTATGATGTTGACCTGAGGTGTGGCGCTGATCTCATTCAAATACGGGCTGACTTTGCCCAGAGGACCGTACGTATCGATCGCAAAGTAATAAACCTTGTTTCCAGCCAGGTTGGAAATGGTGGCCGTTGTCACATTCCCAACGTCAACCGAGCTGGTGTAGTTGTGACTGACCTGGCCGTAATAAACCATGTAGCCTTTGACCAGTGGGGCCCCGCTCGGCGGCCAGGTCAGCGTGACCGACCCGGTCAGGTTGCTGCAAACGCCCCGGATGAAAACCGCGGGCAGGTTGGTGAAGGACAGATTGGTTGACCCGGAAAAAGTACCGATGGTCTGCCAGTTGGGAGCTGACAGGTTGGTGGTGAACTGCAACGTGACAAGGTTGGTCACGTTGGCCGTCATTTTTTCCGTGACCACTCCCGAGGCTTGGCCCGCCGGGGAGTTTGTAATGGACGGCGCCAACACCAGCGCGTTGGTCGCACTTCCCGACACGGTTGCATTTGTTCCCCCGCCGCCCGTAAGCGCCACAACCTGATTATAATTGCTCGCCACGGTCGGACTGAACACCACCAACACCGTCTGACTTTGGTTGGAGCTCAGGTTGTAACTCCCGCCGGACACGATGCTGAAGGGCGCTCCCACATTGGCCGTACCGCTCAACGTCCCCCCCCCAGCGTTCTTTACGGTGAAACTGTTGGTCACACTCGTTCCCCCCAATACCATCCCATACACTATGCGCCCCGGTGCCACCTGGATGACTGGATTCGTGCTGCCGCCACTACTACTGTTGGTGCCGTATATGTAAGGACCAATATCCCACGGCCCGGTGGCCGGGCGGGTATTGCCGGCATAGTCGGTCGTGAAGTAAGCGGACAGATTCACCCCCTGCCCGATGAGCGAGCCGGCCCCGGACTTCAAATGAAAATCGCTGTTGGTTGACCCGGCAAGGTAATTGACAAACAGGGAGATGGCGATCGCGGATGTCGTCGTGACATTGTTGGAGGATGGGCCGGTGTAACCCGTTGTAATCTGGCTGCAATCCACCATGATGTTGTTGGCAAACAGGCAGGAGCTAAAGGTGCTGGCAAAATGAGTCCCAATGCCGCTGCCCTGGGAGGTTCCGACATCCAGATTGTTGTCCACCTGCACGTCCGTATACGTGAAGGGCCCGGCCGCACCCGAATCATC